>ENA-ORXF01000250-ORXF01000250.1-marine-metagenome-genome-assembly--contig:-NODE-250-length-41157-cov-6.246592_pt1 | contig 41157 bp, 40 predicted proteins | sample MGYA00237864_ERZ511476 | MGnify/ENA primary metagenome ERZ511476 (study PRJEB26306, sample SAMN06343908) | marine metagenome | isolation source: coastal waters | place: Atlantic Ocean: West Antarctic...
AAAGATATCCTTTTTCTTTATTTATAACACCATCTCTATCAAGAAAAGCTGCTGGCTTTAGCATAATTCTGATTCTATTATCTCGCAAATAAGATGGCCAATTGCAATATGCATTTCTTGTATTCTATCTGGTCTCTTTGCTGGAGCAGAAACTAAAATATCACATAGACTATTCATAGTAGTTACTTCAGAACCTGTCATTCCAATCGTCTTGATACCTATTTTTTTAGCAACCTCTAAAGCTTTAATAATATTTTTACTTTTTCCACTCGTAGAAATTACATATAAAACATCATTTTTTTTACCAATAGACTCTATTTGACGTGAAAATATTTCATCAAAGGAAATGTCATTGCTTATTGCAGTAATTGCAGAAGTATCAGTGGTCAATGCAATAGAGGCTATGGGCTTTCTATTCTTAAGATATCTTCCTACTAATTCTGCAGATAAATGCTGAGAATCTGCTGCTGAACCACCGTTGCCACAAAACATTATTTTACCGCCCATACCCAAAGATTCAATCATTAAGTTTGCACTCGATAAAATTTTTGAGCAATCATTTTCAGAAAGATTGTTAAAATTTTGAGATATTTCTTTAAATGTATCTTGAATTAAATTCATAATCTTAATCATATTATAAAAAAAACTAATTACTAGAATTGTTAATTATATTTGTTGTGCTGTATCCAGCTAAAATATCGATTAGATAAATTTTTCCACCATTATCTAATATAAATTCCTTGCCAACTATGTCTTTATTTATGTAATCGGCGCCTTTAAACAATATATCAGGCTTAATTTTCTTTACTAATTCTAATGGTGTAATTTCATTAAAAACAATTATGGCATCAACTTCATCTATTTCAGATAATTTGGCAATTCTCCGAGATTCATTATCTATCGGTCTACTTTCTCCTTTTAGTGATTTAATGGAACAGTCAGAATTAAGGCCAACAATTAAATAGTCACATCTTTTTTTTGATTCTAGTAATAAATATAAGTGTCCTTTATGTAATAAATCAAAACAACCATTAGTAAACCCGATGATAAAATTATTTTCTTTAAATTGAGATAAATTTTTAATTAAATTATCAATTTTAAAATTTTTATTTTTCATTTTTAATTAACAATATCTCTATAAGTAAGAGATTCTGTTCCATATTTTTCCACAACAAGTCCTGCAGCATAATTTGCAATTGAAACAGAATCATACATACTTAAACCTATTGATAACATTAGTGCTAAAGTACCAACAACAGTATCCCCAGCTCCTGTAACATCATTTACTTTTTTTGCACTTGCATTAATTTTATACGTATCACTACTATTAACTAAGAGCATACCATTCTCAGATCTTGTAACTAATAATTCTTGAATTTTATTGTCTTTTATTAACTTTCTTGAAAACTTGATTATATCTTCTTCACTTAAAAATTTCTTTTTTGAAGAAGCTGTAATTTCTTTTTGATTTGGAGTTAATAAATCAATATTACTATAAATACTTAAATCATTTTTTTTAGGATCACCTATAACCATTTTTCCATATTTTTTTGAAATTTTTATTATCTGTTGAATAATTTTTTTACTCAAAAAACCTTTATTATAATCAGATAAAATAATTATATTGTATTTTTTAATTTCTAACTCAAGTCTTTTAAGAATATATTCTTGAGACTTTTTACTTAATTTGAAATCACAATTTTCATCATCAACACGTATAATATGTGAAGACTTGTTTATATACCTAGTTTTGACTGGAGCTTTAAACGCATTAACTTTAGCTTCAATTCTCTTTATGTTTTTTTCACACTTAATTAGTCCATTAATTTTCTTTGAAACATCATTATTGCTAGATAGGTAAAATATTGAAGGTCTTCCACCCAAACTACTTATATTTTTTGCAACATTACCGACACCACCTAACTGGTACTTTTCACTAGTAACTAACAAAATGGGGACTGGAGCCTCAGGAGAAACTCTGTCTATTCTTCCATAAACATAACGGTCTAAAATAATATCACCAATACAAAGAATTTTAGAATCTTTAATATCTTTTTTTTTATTTTTTAAAAGCTCTTGGATTATTTTATTATTCATCAATATTCTTTTTATTTTTTAGATAAATTTTATATTTTTTCCAATCATCTTGTGAAATTATGAACCCAATACATTTATTTGAACCACATTTACATATATGATCTTTAAAATCTTCTTTATCAAATGGGTAACCATAATCATAATTTAACTCTTCTCCTTTTTTAATTTTTTTTACAGAAGAAATCCAAATTTCATTTTTAATTATATCAACTTCACAATTAGGTTCACATGAATGGTTTATATATCTTGCATTGTTATATTTAGGACATCCATCAATGTCATATTTCTTATTAAGTTCAAAAATATAGACTGATCCCTCATTTTTTTTATTTAAATATTTCTTTATTCTTTCTGCAGATCTTTTATCTCCTTCAGATTTAGTTATTTTTTCACCAATATACTGGATTATGTTTATTCCTTTTTTAATATTGTCTGTAGCAAAGACACCAGTCCCATGAACCTTTGATTTTTTGACTTGATACATATAGATTATTTTTTTTAAAGTTTTTTACCATATTAAGCTTAATAATCAATTAGATTAATTCTCTAGTTTATTTTGATTTAGTGAATGTAAATAAAAACCTAATGGTAGATAATATATTATGTTAATCCAATTATTAAAAATATTCATACTTGGCTGAAATGGCCATAGAGTTAACAAAAAGCAAATAAGCAAGCAAATTTGATAATCGTCAAAATGTATTTTCTTATTAAAAAAAATACTTATTAAATGAAAAATTAAATTTTTTCCTACATAAAACATTGCTATAATAAAAAATAGTAAACCTAGTGTTCCTGTTTCTGACATAACTTGTAAATAAGTATTATGAGGATGAGTGTTGCATGTAAATTTACCAAAATTATACCTATCCTCCAAACAGACTTTTCTATATGTTTTTGGTCCAGTTCCAATATATAAGTTATCTAAATATATATTCCATGCACTTTTATACATTGGTAAATGCCTAGGAGAATATTCATCTGATGTTATTCCTAATTGTTTTAGAGTATGATTTACGTTTCTCTCTTTGATAGATGGAAAGTTAATAGAAACAAATGTAATTATAATAATAGAGACAATAAGTGAGAAAACTCTTATAGATTTTAGATTTGATAAAAATATAATAAATGCAACTGTAGAAATAAGTAAAAGCCCAAGAGCAGTTCTTTCACCGCTAATAAAAATTAAAACATCTGTCAATATTAATAATATAAAAGTTACTAAGACATTTAGTTTGCGATATTTATTACTAGAAAAATTAAGAATTAGAAGTCCCACAAGTAATGGGAAAAGCCTTGCTATATAACCACCCATATATAACTTTTCATTAAATAATAAAGTAAGTCTTGCGTTAGAGTTAGAAACAATGCCAAATATATTATAACCAAAATTGTATTGATAATAACCACTAAATAATGCAATTAAAAAAATTGAAAATAAAACTATAGTAAATTTTTTTGATAAATTAGCATTTTTGTCAAGTAAGAACCAGACTGCAAGAGAGAAAAAATAAAATCTAAAATAAAATAAACTCGATTCTAAAGATAAATATATAAAATTAGATGATATGGAAGTAATTATTAGAATAAAAATAAAACTTATAAAGAATATTGAAAATGGATTTAATAAGTACTTCCAATTTTTTTCTATTACAACTATCGATAAAAAAATTAACACTATTATAGAGATAAATAAATCTGGAAGAAATGGTCCACTTAGTATAGCAAGTGGCAATCCTAAAAGAAGAATTTCTGAGAAATGAATTAATTTTTTTTTTAAATACAATGAAAGATTCTTATTAAAAATTTATTCAGGCTTTACAATCTTAATTAGCTCTGTCTCATTTTCATCTGATAATCTGGTTGCTATAATATAGTTTAAGATTGAATAAATGCATCCAATGATAATCCCAAATAATATTGCCAATATATAAGTTGAAGTTTTAGATCTACCAATTTTATCAACAGTTATTCTGTCTAAATTAAAACTTGTAATAAATGAAGAATCTTTACTCTCTTTATATGCCTTCGTTAGATCAAAGACAGCTTCCTTATATAGCTGTAAATCATACTGAAGGTACAATAAATCATCAATGAATACATCAGCTTTTTGTTGATTCAAATTTAGAATGGTGTTTGCAAGCACAGGATCTACAAAATTAGTCTTTTGTTTAACTCCATCTTCTAATATCTCTATCTGACGGGTTAAAATTTTTGATCCAAAAAAATATCTATTACTTTTATTTAATAAATATTTACTATTACTTTTATCTCCTACACCTTCAGCTAATATTCTTACGAAACTGGAGTTATCCTGTACTTGATTGCTTAATTTATCATAATTAAATTCTGGTTCATCATAACCCATTTTTTTTGCGATAGAGAGATTCTGTCTAAGATTTACAATCTCTTTATTAACCAATGCAAGTGATAACTGTTCTTCTTTACTAGCATCAAATTCTAAAAGTTTTTTTTGTCTATACAATCTATCCATGTGTTTCAATCTTTTAAAATCTATTTCATTTTCTTTTTCTATTATAAGTTGATCAAAAGCCCTAATCACTTTATCAACTACAATAGTTTGAGAATTTAAAATTAATCCTTTAATAATATCTCTGTTATGTTTTGCGCTAAGAAGGGAATTAAAAGAATAAGTCGCCAATAGTGTTTTATTGCTTTTAGAATTAGTAATTATAAGACTGTTATATAAAACTTCGGGCTTAATTTTTAGTTTAATATTTTCATCTAAAGTTTGATAACCATCATAAAAATGACGTTTATTTAAAAAAATTTCGTTTTGCATATCAAAAAATATGGTGCTTTGAAACTTTGTTTTTTCTAGAGCAATGAGAGTATTTGGATTCATCGAGTAACTAAAATAAATTTTTTCACTTACATCTATTTTTGTATTGTATACAACATCAATGAAGAAATAATAAGCATATGTGATGAGGAGAGTAATTAATGTGCAAATAATAATTTTATTTGCACTTTTGACTAAAACTAAAAAATATTTGATTAAATCAAACTCATTATTTTTATACTCAAAATTTATATTATCACTCATAGTTATGATTAATTATTTTTATATCTCAATACAATACACAATTTTATAGATTATATATCATTATTAAGCTATAAATTATTTGCCTAATTAAAATCTTTCTATTTTCTCTGAAACGAATTTTTTTAGTATATTTACAATGCCTTTTTCATCATTTGATATTATACAATGATTAATATTTTTTAAAATTTCTAAAAGTTTAGGTAATCTAATAAAATCTTCATTGGCTACCATTATGTTTTTATTAACTTCTAAAATTTGTTCTTCAAATAATAACTCCTCATGAATTTTTTCACCGTCCCGTAAACCAATATATTTTATTTCTATATCACCATTTGGATTTTTTTCTGTTAACTCGGTTAAACCAGATAAAGATATCATTCTTTTTGCTAAATCAGTAATCTTTACAGGTTGCCCCATATTTAGAACAAAAACTTCACCTCCATTACTGATCGATGCAGAATATAAAACCAATGATACGGCTTCAGGAATAGTCATAAAATAACGAGTTACATCTGGATGCGTTACTGTAATTGGTCCACCTTCATTTATTTGACTCCTAAAAAGAGGGACAATAGACCCTGAAGAATTTAATACGTTACCAAATCTAACCATAGATAAAACTAGACTTCCTTTAGTTTTAACTTCTTCATCTGCAAAAGCTTGTATGCACATTTCAGCTAGTCTTTTTGAGCTACCCATAATACTTGTTGATCTAACTGCTTTATCGGTAGAAATTAAAACTAATTTCTTTGAATTAAATTTTTTTGAACTATTAATCATATTTAATGTGCCATGCACATTATTTACTATTGCTTCAATTATATTTTCTTCAACAATTGGCAGATGTTTATAAGCCGCTGCATGAAAAATTATTTCTGGTGAATAACTCTTAAATATATGCTCAATCCTTTTTTCATTCACTACAGATATTAATCTTGAAATAACTTTAATATTTTTATTCTGATTTTTAATTATTTTTTCTATTAAGCTTGTTATTTTATATAAATTAAACTCACTATTATCTATTAAAATAATAACATTTGGATTATATGAAATTACCTGTTTTGAAATTTCTGATCCAATAGAACCACCTGCACCAGTAATAAGAACATTACTGCCTTCTATATCTTTGTTCAAATTTAATAATTCAATATCTACTTTTCTCTCCAAAATATCATCTAAATCTAAATCTTGTAGTCCTTGATAGGACACATAGTTATCAATAATATTATCGATACCAGGCAAGGTTTTAATTTTAATATTATAATTTGAAATTTTATTTATAATTTTTCTTCTATTAAATAAATTTAGACTAGGTATACAGAGTAGAACTAAGTTTACTTTATTTTTTTTTATATAACTTAAAGTTTCTGTAGGTGATATAATCTTAATATTATTAATTTTTAAACTATGTTTTTTTTTGTCATCGTCAATAAATGCAATTACATTATATAATTTATTTGATTGCATTGAGTTATAGCATTGTATTCCTGCTTCTCCAGCACCATAGATAAGAATTTTTTTAGCACCATCATTTTTTACATTCATAAAAATATTTTTTATGAATAACCTGCTCACAATAATAAGTAAAAAAAATAAAATTGGTTGAAGTAGCCCAATTGATCTAGGAACACCATAAAATTTATAAACAGATAGAACTGTTAACATTGTTAACATAATTGATAGTATTGACTTACTTATATGAATTAAAAAATCTATATTTATATGCCTGTTAATAAATTTATAATTTTTAAAAATTATAAAAAATAAAAGATAAGATAATACAAATAATATAAAAGCTAAAACTTGATTTTCTCTTGGGTAAAAAAAAGATGATAGTATTTGATGCTCATTATCTAATATTATTAAAAATGAAATCCAGGTAGCAAAAATATTTAAAAATAAATCTTGGCAAATTAATAATACAGTTTTAAATGCTCTTGATATCTTATTTAAACTACCTAATAACTGAAATAATATATTCATTAGTGACTAATACTGTTTCTTTTAAGAACATTTATAAATGTTAAAAATAGTATTTTTAAATTAAGATAAAGTGAATTGTTTTCTTTATAAAATTTTTCTAAATCTACCTTTTTAGTAATTGATATACTATCTCTGCCATTAATTTGTGCCCAACCAGTAATCCCTGGTTTTTGTAAATGAATATTATTTTTTGTTCTCAATTCGATTAAGTCATATTGATTAAATAATGCTGGTCTAGGACCAATAAAGTTCATATCTCCTTTTAGTATTGAATACAGCTGTGGAATTTCATCTAAGCTAGATTTTCTTAGAAAAAAACCTGGCTTTGTAATCAAATTATCATCTTTTTTTATAAGGTCTGTTGCTTTCTGAGGTGCATTTGCAATCATTGTTCTAAATTTTGGCATAAGGAATATTTTATTTTTTTTTCCAATTCTTTTCGACCAGTGAATAACCGGTCCACTTGAATTTAAAATAATCAATAGTGCAATAATAAACATTAACGGAAGTAAGATTAATAGAATAATTGAAGCAAAAATTTTATTTATACTATTTATCATTTATTTATTTATCAATTAATTCTTATAAAAGACACTTTTATATATATTTTAAGTTTTAAAATAGTTGTTTTTATATTCTATACTAGCTGCTAATAAGACTAAACATGATGCATTTGGAGAATATAAACTTCCTATTAAAATAGTATAGAAGAAAGCGCTATAAGAACCATTTCCAGTTGATCTTATGAAAAAAAATAGATAAATGAGGCCAAAAAATCCAAAGGTTCTGACAAACAATAAGGGTCCTGAAACTGCAATTTTACCACTTACTGGTTCAAACAACTCTGGAATAAATAATACTCCAAAAGGGTGTTGATATATTGTTTCTATAGAAAAAATAATACCACTAAGTCTTTCACCATCAAGCTCCATAATAATATCTAATATATTTTTATTTCCCTCAACAATTTTCATTAAAATATAGTCAATTTTATAATGGTTGGTCATTGGTATTTCAAAGATTTGATAACTTACATATAATAAATATATGAATAGAATAGCTATAAGTGATCTAATTGGAAAATTTACTAAAATAAAGAATAAGAAAATAAAGATACCTGAAGTAGACCTTATTAAAAGTACTTCAAGTACAGCTAAAGATAAAAGTGGTATAATATTATTTTTTCTTATTTTATATCCGTATCCTATTATATATATAAATAAAACATAAAAACTAGCCCTCGCAGGCTCTGAGTATAATATTGAACTGCCTCTATAGGATTGCCCAGTACCTAATCCACCTTTACTAAATAAACTAGAAAATATCGGGTCTAGAGGGGTCAATACGTTAGTATTCTGAACTATAGCTAAAATAAAAAAAAACCAAAAAAATATTCTTGCAGCTTTTCTAATTTCAAAAAAAATGTAATCCTTAGAAATAATCCATAGACCACTTAAGAAAGTAATAAGTACTACTGTGTACTTTAATAACAGAAGACTAAAGCTATATTCACTATAGCCTTGTATAAAGAATACTATAGGAAATAAAAAGCCTATTAATATATATAAAGTGTTATAATTAGGTTTTATATAAATTAAAGAATATGGAAGTGTTTCAACTCTTGTATTAATAGTTCTAATTTCGTTACTTACTAAACTTGCTAAAAAAGTTGGGACAAATAAAAAAAAATATTTGAAAAATAATTTCATTTTTGAATTAAGATATATTAAACTTTACTTATAGATGATATTTGACTACGCAACACCAACAAGTCACTTTTCTCATATTTATTATAGCACTTTGCTGGCTTAATATCTAAATTTAACTCTTTTAAAAGATTTACATCACTGGTTATAAAACTATTGTTAAGAAGTATATTTATGTAGTCAATATGTCGAATCCTATTTTGGTAATGGTTTGGTGGATTAAAAAAGAACCATGCAATACTACTGTACCTAAGAAAATTTAAATTAGATAAATTTTTATCAATATGTGCATAATGATCACTATAATCAACACAAGATATCAATAGACCATCATTAATTAATAAATTTTTTATATTCTTTATAATTGGGTCAATGTCTTTTAAAGGAATATGTTCAATTGTGTCTTTGGATACACATATATCAAACTTAACTTGAGGTTGATATTTTGCAACATCAACAGGCGAAATATAATTTATCCTAAGTTCAGTTAAAAAATCTTCAATATTGTTAGTTTCAATTTCTGTATTTTGACCAAGAATAGATGAAATTTCTCTGTACGCATCAAAACAAAGTCTTGGGTTAATCATTTGATTAAGATCAACAACAGTTTGATATAAATTTTTACAACTGAGTGATAAGAAAATATTTTGACCTAGATTCCTCCCTGCTCCAAATTCTAATAATCTAATCTTTTCTTTATCTTTATAATTTTTTATTTTATTTAAAGTATAATCCCAATCATTATCTATAGACAAAATAGGCTTTAAAGATCTGCGGGTAATATTATGTTGAAAATAGTATAATATTTTCTGAGGCATTAAAAATAAAATCCAAAATGCAATTAATTTAATTAACCAATATTTTTCAATAATTTTTGAAATTTTTTTTAATAAAATTTTCATTACAATGATTGTTTAAATTTATTTAAAATACTAGAACTTATATTAAGATATAACCACCTTAAAGTTATAAGTATAGAGTGAATAATAAAAATAGGAATTGATGCTAATCTACTCCAATTTAATTGGTTTACTAACACATTTCGTAACTCCATATTAGACTTATATTTATTTTTATAATGTTTAGAAGTATCATTAACTTTATAAATATAGTTGAATTTATTTGAAGTATTTATAGATGGCTTTAAATCTAATATTTTATTCCAATAAACCCAATCTTCTTTTCTACCTTCATAAAATTTTATTTCTTTTGCCAAACTTGATTTTAATATAACCCCACCAAGCAAAAATGGATTTACTATTTTTCTAAAGTAAATTGGAAATAGTGGTACTTTTTTAAAAATTTTCATATTTTCTAATTGAATATAAGATTGCGTAATTAGAAAAAAATTATTTTGAGATAAATTATTACTAAAGTTTTTTAAATCATTTATGGCTTCATGTAACAACTTATCACCAGAGTCTAAAAAGATTGTAAAACTATTTTCAGCATTTATATCAATTTTACTTAAGGCATAATTTCTAGCCTGAGATCTTGAAGCAATTGGATTAATATCATAGATATCTAATTTTAAGTTTTCACTAAGGCTTGTATTATTATCAGGAGAATAATGGGTATTATTATTTAAGATTAGAATTAGTCTAATATTAAATTCGTCTAGCTTTAGGCTTGAATTGTTGACACTTACAATTGTTTCCTCAAGATCCTCTAAACTCCCAACAGGGGTTACTATATTAATATTTATATTCACAAAACATACCTACCATTTTGGTGAATTTAGTACATTTTTTTTATTAAAATTTTCATTTGTTAAATTTGCTAATAACTTAATATCATCTAATAAACCATTAGAAAGTAAAATAGGATTAAAACCTATACTTTTTAGTCCTTTATTTGATACTTCCAATTCATTTTTAGCCAGCTCTTTTCTTGGATTTTCTATTGAATCAATTTTAGCATTATATTGTTTGGCAATAATTTCAGCAATTTCTTTTACAGATAAAACTTCTGAGACTTGATTATAAATTCTAACTTTATTTGTATCAAAGCTATCATTTTCTAATGCTAATTTTATACACTCAGCAGTATCACTAATATGAATGAAGGCTCTTTTTTGACCACCTTCTCCATAAATCGTTAATGGAAAATCATTTGCTGCTTGGGTTATAAATCTATTTAATACAGTTCCATAAATTCCATCATAATCAAACCTGTTAATAAGTTCTGGCGATTGTTTTGTTTCATTTGTTTCTATGCCCCAAACAATCCCTTGATGTAGATCAGTTATTTTTAGCTTCCAGTTCTTATTATAAAATTGAAATATAATTTGATCTAAACTTTTAGTTAAATGATATATGCTTCCAGGATTTGTTGGATATAAAATATCTACATTTTTATTTGTTGAGGGTATGTTTACTTCAAGATACCCTTCAGGTATAACTCCAAAATCCTTAGAGTATCCATATACTCCCATTGTTCCTAAATGTATTAAATGAATATCTCTATCAATATCGACTATTGCAGAACACACATTATGTGTTCCCGATATATTGTTATTAATAGTATATCTTCTTTCATTGTCTCCAATCATTGAATATGGAGCAGATCTTTGTTCAGCAAATTGAATTATAGCTTGTGGTTTAAAGTTAGCTATCACTTTTCTTAAAGCTAATGGATTATTTGCTATATCGATATTTTCAAAATCTATATTTCCTATTTCTTTTTTAGCTACTGAGACCCGTTCATTAATAGTGGCAATGTTTGTCAGACTTCCTGAAGAGAGCTCATCATCAATTAATCGTCTTGATAAATTATCAATTATAAGAATTTCGTGACCACTTGCTGCCAGCCTTAAACTAGTTGGCCATCCACAAAACCCATCACCACCTAATACAATTATTTTCATACTTATTTCAATTTTTTTTTAATTATTTTATAGCCTCTTATTTTAGCCATTGTTATAAAGTATAGTTCTTTAGTAACAAATAAACTATATATAAATTTAGCACATTCAATTAAAAATCGAATAAATTTTTCATGTTTAAGTTTAACAAATATAATTTCTATTGTTGGAAAAGTTGATTGACCACCTAATTTAAAGTCTACAATAATTTCACCGCTATAGATTATGCCATATTTATTAATATTCTTATTCATCCAGTCATTATCAGCAGATACTTTTAAATTTTCATCATAGAACAACTCTTTCTTATTGGGCGCTAAGAAGCCTTGATGTGGTGGAACAGTTCTTAACCCACTTTTAACAAAAATCTTATTAGTTGGCTCATTGTCTCTAATTATTCTAATATTATTATAAATTTGGTAGGTTTTAAAACTAATACATTTTTTTTCAGAGAGTCTATTATTTATTAAATTTATGCAATCAGAATTTACAAAACAGTCCCCTGCATTTAAAAATAATAAATAATCACCGCTGGCCTTTTCAATTCCTACATTCATTGCATTGAATAAAGAATTATCAAGGTCCCAATAGAACTTTCTAAAATCACTTGAATAAGATTGGGTTATTTCTTTCTTTTCTTTTGCTGAATAACCAGACAAAACTAAGACATTTTCATGACAATTTGTAACTTGGTTGTTTATCGAATCTAAAGTTTCCTTCAGTTCTTGGATATTTTTATAAGAAATTGTAATGATAGATAATTGCATTTTTTATTTTGTAGGCATCTTATTAAATTTTTCTAAAAATTAAATGTTTAAAATCATACTGGTCTCTATTAAGAGTTTTATGCATATGAATTGAAGGATTGTCAAAATTAAAAATACAATTGTAACCATGATTATACATAAAATCTAAAAAACTTATTTCTGAAAAAAATAAACAAGGAAATAAGGAATCTTTCATATTATTTTGCAATACATAAAAATCGTAATCTAATTTTGTAAAAACTGTGTCAGTAATTATTATATACTCAGGCTTAATAGTAAAAATTTCATATAAAAAATCTTTATATTTTTTTATATATTGTAAAGAGGATCCAAAATAAACTATATTAATATTTTGCATTTTTATTGCATCTAATGAAGCTATGTATTTAATAAAATTAGATTTACTGTTTGGAATCTTATTATTAATTTCTTCAACAAATTTATCAGTTTCAAGAATAAAAGACTTTACATCTGCTTTTGAAATTTTCTTTATAGATTCATAAATTGGTGGATTACCTCCACCAACATCAAGGATGATATAATCTTTTTTGTTTAGAATACTTAATAAAATAGGTAATATAATATTTCTATCTACATCAGAAAAATTAATATTTTCCACATACTTACTTGCTCTTTTTAGATCATTTACTTCGAGAATATAATCACTTACTTGAGTTGAAAACTTTTTTGCATCTTTTAAAGAAGTGAACTCTTGTACATAGCTTTCTCTACGTTCAGAAATTAGAATTTTTTTTAAAAATTTTTTTATTTTTGTAAAATACATAACTTTTTAAAAGCTAATATTATTAATTTTTAATGAGATTTTTTTTGCTTCTTGAAGTTTTAATTCAGGATACATTGGGAGAGTCAAAACTCTACTAGCTAAATAATTAGTTACTGGCAAATTATTATTTGGAATTTTGCAATATTTATCATAACCACCATGCAAATGACCGGGCACAGGATAATGTATACCACAAAAAATATTATCTTTTTTTAATCTACTGATAAATTCATCTCTATGTTCAGCAAGTACTACATATAGATGATGTACATGTTTTATATTTTTTCTTTGTTTAGGCAGTTCAATAAACTTATTATTAATTAAGCTTTCATATGTATTAGCAATTCTAATTCTTTTATTGTTATCTTTAGATAAATATTTAAGTTTAACATTTAAGATTGCAGCTTGAATTTCATCTAATCTAGAACTTTGCCCAGGCTCAATAGTATTTCTACTATCATCCCAACCAAACTGACGACTTTGTGCTATTCTATTTGCTATTTTTTTGTTTTTTGTTACAACCATTCCTCCATCGCCTATGGCTCCAAGATTTTTTGTTGGATAAAAGCTAAATGCTCCAATATGACCAATTGAGCCAATTTTTTTTCCATTATATTCGGCTCCTGTTGCTTGCGCACAGTCCTCAATAACAAATATATTATTGTTATTTGCAATTTTCATGATTTCTTTCATATTGCAAGCTTGGCCATATATATGTACAGGAATAATCGCTTTTGTTCTTTTTGATATCGCTTTTTTAATTAATATAGGGTCCATAGTAAAAAAAGTCTTTTCAATATCGACTATTACTGGTGTTGCTCCGCTTGATATTATTGCTGATAAGGTTGCTAAAGCTGTATGAGAGACAGTTATCACTTCATCCCCAGGACCAATATTAAGAGCTTTTAAACTTAAAAGTATAGCATCTGTTCCACTATTTACACCAACTGCATATTTAGCATCACAGTATTTAGCAAAATTTTTTTCAAATAATGAAACTTGATTTCCAAGTATATAATTTCCACTGTCAAGAGTATTTTTTATTGACTCTAATATTTCTTTCCTATGTGACTTAAATTGACTTAAAGGATAAGAGGCAAAAACCATTATAATATTTCTACCCTTGGCACAAAAGTAATCCACTTACCTCCATTTTTTTCAAACTCTGTTTCCTTTTCAAAAATTTCTTTTTTATGATTCCATGCAAATAATAGTGCATAGTCAGGAGGATTTTGTGAAAAATTTTCATAAGACTTAACTGGTATATGGGCTCCAGGAGAAAATTTATTTTGCTTTAAAGGAGTTGTATCAGAAATAAAGTCTATCAAATCAGGGCCTATTTCTGAATAGTTTAACACAGTTGTACTCTTGGATGTTGCTCCATAACCAACAACACGCTTGTTTTCATCTTTAATTTTTGTTAACAGCTCTAATAATTCTTTTTTTGATTTTTCACAGTTATCTCTAAATCTTTCATATGTAGAAATTTCTTTAAACCCTTTTTTTTCTTCATTCATAATTATTTTTGAAACATTATTAGAAATTTCATGACTACCTTTTTTTCCAATAAAGTATCTCATAGAACCTCCATGAGTAACTTGAGGCTCTACATCTATGAGCTCTAGGTCATGTCTTTCACAAATTGAAATAACTGATAGGGCAGAAAATATATAGACATGTTCATCATAGATTTGATCATAGGAAACTTTATTAAGCATATCACCTAAGTAAGGGTCTTCAAAAATTAATACTCCATCTTTGCTAAGTAAATTAGAAATACCAGCAAACACACTATTGATATTTGGAATATGACACATTACATTTGCCGCAAACATTACATCAGCATGTCCATATTCTTCTAAAACCTTTACAGCTAATTCTTCATTGAAAAATTCAGATATAGTATTAATTCCTTTTTCTTTTGCAATTTGAGCTACGTTTTGTGAAGGCTCTATGCCTAAGTGTTTAATTTCTGCATCTTTAAAATGCCTCAACATGATACCATCATTGCTTCCAAGCTCTATTGCCATAGGACTGTCTTTAGATTTCAAAAATCTATTAATAACTGAATTAGCGAAGTTATCAAAGTGAGTCTGCATATGCTTAGATAAGCTTGAGAAAAAAGGGTAACTCTCATTAAACATTAATTCTGCATCCGGCTGTTCTATTAATTGAAACGCAAAGCATTTATTACAAAAAGAAGGTTTCATTTCAAAAAAATACTCATCTTTGAAAGCCTCTTCTTTAAGAAATCCATTAGCAATTGGCATATTACCAAAAGTCATAAACGGTTCAATTTTATTATTACAAACTCTACAATTGTTAGCTATATCCATATTTAATTTTCTCCTAAATTTATTTTTCTTTTAAAATTGATCTTAAATAGTCTGCGTATTCAACACTTTTGTAGCTAGCAATCAACATATCTAAATTTTTGTCTGAAATAAAGCCCATTCTCCAAGCAATTTCTTCTGGGCATCCAATTTTTAATCCTTGAAGCTCTTCAACCATTTTCACAAATTGTGAAGCTTTAAGTAAGTTGTCATTAGTACCAGCATCTAACCAAGCATATCCTCTTCCAAGTTTATAAACACCAAGAGATTTATTCTTTAAATAGAATTGATTGATGTCTGATATTTCTAGCTCACCTCTAGCTGAGGGAGTTATTTGTTCAGCAATTTTAGTAATTTCATTATCATAAAAATATAAGCCCGTAATTGCCCAATTTGAAATACTATTTTTTGGTTTTTCAATAATCCTATTAGGAACATCGTTTTCAGTAAATTCACATATACCAAAATTTTCTGGATCTTTTACATAATATGCAAAAACTGTTGAGTCGTTATCTGATGAACTTTGTTGATTTAATAATTCCGAAAACCCAGAGCCATAAAAGATATTATCTCCTAAAATTAATGCACACGGACTATCATCTAGAAATTCTTTTCCAATTAAAAATGCTTCTGCTATTCCTTTTGGTTTAAGCTGTTCTTTGTAAGAAATTTCTATACCAAATTTTGAACCATCGCCAAGTAAACTTTTAAAGCTATTTAAATCATTGGGATTTGTAATTATTAAAATTTCTCTTATTCCAGCTAACATAAGAGTTGATAGAGGATAATAAATCATAGGTTTATTATAAACTGGTAAAAGTTGCTTACATACTGGAAGCGTTATAGGCCATAACCTACTACCAGTTCCACCAGCTAAGATTATACCTTTTCTATTTTTCATAATAAGCTATTTAAATACCAATTATTTTTTCGAACCCATTCAATAGTTTTTTTTATTCCCTCTTTTGGGTTTGTATTTGCAGTCCAATTAAGAAGTTTTTGCGCCTTTGAACTGTCAGGAATACGATTAATGATGTCTTGGTATACTTTGCCATACATTTCTTGAGTATTAATATTGTTAATTTTTATATCTATACCTGATTCACTTATACAATAATTAACTATGTCCTCAATATTGGTAGGATTTTGGTTACCAATATTAAATACGTGTCCATTTGCAATTTCTTCTGTTGCTACCAAAATTAGTCCATCAATTGCATCATCAATATAGGTGAAGCATCTTGTCTGCTTACCTCCATCATATATATCTGGGGATTCATTTCTTAAAATTCTATATATCGATTGAGATACAACATAAATTGGATTTTGTTTTGGTCCATAAACATTAAAAAATCTTACAGTAGAAAAATTAAGTTTTCCATTTCTATGTAAACCAAACAACATATGTTCTATAAGAGCTTTGCTTGATGAGTAACACCACCTATCAACTCCTGGACTTCCAAGAACTCTATCCGCTTCTTCGTTCCAAGGAGTATTTGGATTTTTTCCATAAATTTCGCTTGTACTTGCAAACAATAATTTAGTATCAAAATCTATACAAAGCTTAATAATATTTTTTGTTCCATTAATGGTTATATCAATTAATGAAAGAGGGTCTTCCATATAATATCTAACGCCAACAATTGAGGCTAAATGATATATCACTTTCGCATCTTTTTGAAAAAATGAACTAACTGACTCTTCATCTCTTATATCACCTTGGAAATAATTAAAATTTGGATTATTTTGTAAACTCTCTAAATTTTTGCATTCATTTAAAGGTTTAATATCAAAAGCATATACAATATTTCCTTCTCTTATTAATCTTTCTGATAAATGACTCCCTATAAATCCAGCGGCTCCAGTAATCATTACTTTTTTATTGCTTTTTATTGTCATCTACCGATTCCTTTGTAATTGAAACCATTTTTTTTGATCTCTATTATCTCACTGGCAGAAAAATATCTTCTACCATCAAATATTAAAGTTTCTTTTTTACATTTATTTACAAGCTCTGTCACACTTAGTTCAAGTATCTGTTCGTGAGCAGTCATGAATGCAACACAATCCGCATTGTCTATAGCTTCATTAATTTTTTTAACAGTTTTAATATTTATTTTATCTAAGTCATTTGATGTAACTAGTGGGTCATAGATTGAAATATTAGTAAAACCCTCATTTTTAAGAAAATTTAAAAATGGTAGTACAGGTGTAAATCTAATATCTCCACTATTACTTTTAAATGATAGGCCCAATACTGCAATTTTAACTTTATCTGAATCTAGGTTTACTTCTTTAAAATAATCGATTATTTTTTTTGCACTATACTCTGGCATAATTTCATTTGAAATTCTTCCAGATTTAATGGTACTAAGTTCGATTCCATTTTCTTTTCCTAAAGTATGCAAAAACCACGGATCTTTAGTTAGGCAATACCCACCAACTCCATTTGAAGGAGTCAAGATATTGACATTTCCACTGCCTTTTTTAAGACTATTAGCCGCACTAATTACTTCCATAATGTCAATTTCAAAATCTAAAGTATCAGATAAGCGCGCCAAATCATGTGCAAGACCTATGTTTAAGTCAATCCAGGCATTATTTGCCAATTTAACCATTTCAGCTGTTTCAGCACTATTCACAGCTATTGTTTTAACAGAAATAGTATCCTCCCAAAACTTAGCTGCTCTATTCGTAGCTTCATTAGTAATACCTCCTACGACTATAGGGAGTGATTTTAATTCATTTATAGCGTTTCCCTCCGCTAATCTCTCTGGACTAAAGACCACATCAATATTTTTTTTATTTGATAAGATTTCATGAACTATTTTTCTTGTAGTGCCTGGAGGAATTGTACTTTTTACCAAAATTAATTGTCCATTTTTTATATACGGCTCAATTTCTTTGCAGGTCTCAGATAAATGACTAAGATCAGGCTTGTTATTGTCACCTAGTGGTGTTCCAACAGTAATTATTATTACTTCAGATACGCTTATAGATTCTAAATCATTAGTGATTGTTAAATATTTATCACTTATTTTTTTATTAACTAATTCTTGAAGACCTGGTTCACTAATCGGATAGCCATTATTTAAAAAATTATTTATTAATTTTCTATTTTTATCTATTCCTACGACAGTAAATTCTTTAGAAGCAATAACACTTCCTATAACGCTCCCTATATGTCCGAAACCTATGACAGAAATCTTCATACCTATACTCTATTACTATTTCTTAATAAATTAATTGTATCAGATATTCCAGCTTTTAAGCTACCAGAAAATTTAAATCCTTCAGCTTTAAATTTTTCACTACTTACTTCGTATGAAAGTTGATTCATAATTTTACTATCAACAAATTTAACTTTTATATTTGGAATATATTCTTTAATTAATTCTATCACATTACTAACAGTAGCATTTTGAGTTAAAATATTGAAAGTATCACCATCAAATAAATTTTTTTTTATAATGTGGTCGAATGCGCTACATGCATCATTTAAATCTAAATATGGACGACTTTGCTCATAAGCAGTTTTCCATACAGTAATTTCCTGACCCATAACAGCTTGCCAACAAAACTTATTAACTGCAGTATGAAATCTCATACCTTGTGAGATGCCAAATATAGTTCCAAATCTACAACAAACAACTTTTAATCCAGAACTTGATAGCTCATTTATAAGCTTCTCTTCTTTTAATTTTGTTTCAGCATATGGACTTTGAGGATTTAAATCATCATCGGAACAATCTTCAGCAACTATTTTTTTTTGTGTTCCATAAACACTTGTTGAAGATAAAAATATAAGTTTAATTCCTTTTTTTAAACATAAATTTGCAACTTTTTCTGTAGATAATAAGTTATTTCTCTCAAGTTCGTCAGGGTTTTCAAAGCTGTTTGCCGCATCTGTCATTGCCGCTAAATGAATTAAAACATCTATGTTTTCTAAATCCGATTCTAAATCATCTTTACTTACATCTTTTTCTAAAAAATTATAATCATTCGTTACTGGAAGATTGAATAGCGACGCATATCTTTGAGTTAAAAGATTATCAATTAAAGTAAATTTATAAGATGGATTTTTTAATCCTAAATTTCTAATTGTATGGGAGCCGATGTGCCCAAGTGCACCAGTTATTGCAATTCTCATAATATATTCATTTGTTAAATTGTGGCCTTTAAATACCCATTAGGATTACAAGAAAAAAGTAATTTATTTTCAATTTCTTTATCAGATTTAAATCTTTTATTTTTTTTAATAAATTTTTTAAGCGCTGTATGAGGATTATTTTTAGGCCCCCAAGGTCTTGGCCTGTGTTTTTGTTCGGGAATAAAATCAATAATAGTATCACCACAAATCAAATAATTACCTTTTGATATAAATTTAGAATAGATATTCAATTCTTGAAGAACGTGATCTTCAGTATGATGTGAATCAAGTATTACCATAACTTTTTTTGATTTTTTTATAATTGTTTTTATTTTTTTTACAGTGTCATCTTCAAGACTTGAACTTTCGATAAGTTGAATTTTCTTAAATAGTTTTTTTTGACTCTTTAGTCTCTGTTTGAGGTCATTTGGTATAAAAATATCTATACCAATTATTTTTTTGCCACCAGTATAGTCCATTAACATGGATTGAAATAATAATGATCCTCCCCAAGCCACCCCAACTTCTATTATATATTCTGGTTTTGTTTTCCAAATAATCTCTTGAATAGCAAACATATCCTGCGGCAAATTAAGAATTGGCTCTCCAAGCCAAGTGGTTTGATGCATCCATCTAAATTTATCAGCCTCAAATAAAACTTTATTTGCCTGTTGTTTTAAAGCTTTATTCATGCTCATTTTTTTTGCAGACTCAACATTTAATTTTAGGAATTTTGTCTTAGATATTATTTTTTTTTGCATTTAGGAACCTATAAATTTAATAAAATTATCGTAATTTCTCAAATAATCATCTTCATCATAATCAAGATCACAAAGTACCATTAATAAAGAATCTTTAACTAAGTATTTTTGTGTTGCCCATATTCCACTTGGAACATAAACCCCCTCATTAGCTTGTTTTAAAATAAATTTTTTTTTACTAAAACCATCATCACAAGTTAGCTCAATACTTCCATTAAGACACAACATAAATTGCTTACATTTTTTATGAGCATGCTTTCCTCTGATATCCCCTTTATTAGCCTTTACATTAAAAATTCTATTAAATTTAAAAGGCAAATCATCTTTTTCAATGACAGAAAGGTCCCCTCTTTCTTCAGGAAAATACTTTACATTTATTAATGCTATGTCACTAATTGAGGAAAAATTATTTGTCATAATTGTGTTATAAGTAATTGATAATCTTATTAGGGAAATTATCTTATAATGGATTATTCAAAATTATGTAACCTTTAATTTTTCTTATAAATCCCTTTAGAATAAGAATTTTTAGTTTAATCGTATAGATAAACCAGTACTTTTTATTCATTTTTATATAAGAGAACTTAATTTGATGCTTATAAAATATTGCAGCACCTTTAATATAATTTAGACTATAATTTTTACTAATTATAAAAATCTGTGTTCCTGCAAAATTTAATAGAGTGTGATAAATACTTTTATCTTGACAATTTTTTTTAAGATTAGATTTTTTAAATTTATTTATTATAATTTGAAAATAGTTTGACTGAGCTTCTTGTATATTTAGAATATCAGAACGCATTGACCGTGATTCATCATGAGCTCTATTAAAAACTAATTTATTTGATGTCCATCCAATATAACCGTGTTCAGATAATAGTATCGGTAAAACTGTATCACTATATATATTTTGACTTTTAGATAAAATTGGCATCCCTCCAATTTTTTTTAATATTGATGTTTTAATTAAACCATAAACACCTATTAAAGGTATTTTATTACACAAATAATCTTTTAGAAAATCATCAGAATTGAATAAATGAAAGTCATCATTAAGTGATTTATTAAGATAAAATTCATTATCAATTTTTTTACCAATAATTCTATTAGGATAAATTGCTGACACATCAATACTTGTATTGTGCAAATATGAAAAAAGAGATTTTAAGAAATTTGGATGAAACAAATCATCATCAGCTAGATAACAAAACCATTCAGTGTCACACAGTTCAAGCAGAAGTTTAGAATTTTTTATTTCACCAAGATTAATTTTGTTATTAATAATCTTTACTCTATCGTCTTCTTTAAGGCTAAGAGTTTCAAAGGAGACAGTTTCTTCTGGAAAATCATTCGCAATAATGACCTTAAAGTCACGATGAGTTTGATTTAATACTGATAGTATAGTTTCTCTCAAAAGATCTTGACGATTATAAGTTGTAATTCCAATAGTAATATTAGACAATGTGTTGCCTTATTTTTTTTTATAAATTAAGTTAAGTTTTATATTTTAATATTTATATTATAAAGTAAATAATTTTGTATTAATAGGGTTAATCAATGAATGATAAAAATAGAATTAAATTAGCAATCTTTTGCGATGATATTTTTAGTCTTGATATTCTAGATTTTATTGTATCAAAAAAAATAACGATAGATATAATTGTTTGTAATTCTAACAATATAAAAATTAAAAATTTAATATTTAGAAAATATAAAAAAATTAAAACTATTGGAAGTAATAAATTATATAATAAAGAAAATATCGAAATTTTTAAGAAATATAATATTGATATAATACTATTAGCGTGGTGGCCTTATATTATTAAAGAGCCCATACTCACTCTCCCAAATAGATATATTATTAATATGCACCCATCGTATCTTCCATATGGAAGGGGGAAGCATCCATATTTTTGGAATATAATAGAAAAAACTAAGTTCGGTGCAAGCTTACATATTGTTAATAAAAATATTGACGAAGGAAGTATAATTGCAAGGGAAGTTATTAATGTTGATTGGGAAGACACTGGATTTACTTTAAGAGAAAAATCAAGGGAAAGCCTATTTAATCTATTTAAGAAAAATTTTTCTAAGATAATGAAAGGTAAAATAAATTTTATAAAGGCTCCAAAAAAAAATCGATTACATTTATCGAATGAAATTGAAAATAAATCTAAAATATTTTTAGAAAAAAAATATAAAGCTAAAGATCTTATAGATTTAATTAGGGCGCGATCAGGTTTTGAAACTGGTGGTGCTTGGTTTAAAGATAAAGATAACAAATATGAAATTATGACTATCATTAGAAAGAAAAAATGAAAAAAAATAATATTAAAATGGCTGGCCCATGGATAACAAGCCATGAAAAAAAAATAGTAAATAAAATGATGGATACTGGCTGGGATAGCTATGAATATGTTGAAGAATTTGAATCTGTGTTTGCAAAATGGCATAACAGAAAATTTTGCTTAATGACTACTTGTGGAACTCATGCTATTCACCTACTTCTATTGGCCCTTAATATAAATAAAGGTGATGAAGTTATAGTTCCTGACTGTACATGGACAGGTAGCGTTGCTCCAATTGTTTACAATTCTGCAGTGCCTGTTTTTGTTGATATAGATATGAACAATTGGTGCATAGATATTGATTCCATAAGGAAAAATATTAGCTCTAAAACTAAAGCAATCTTATTTGTTGATTTATTTGGTAACTTTCCAAATATGCCTGATTTAATTTCTCTTTCTAAAGAATACAATATTCCTCTAATTGAAGACTCTGCTGAAGCATTGGGTTCAACATATAATGGAATAAGAGCTGGAAAATTTGGAGTTGGAAGTATTCATAGCTTTCATCGCACAAAAACTATTTCAACAGGTGAAGGGGGGGCGTTACTTTTAGATAACTCAGAGATATATGAACGAGCTAAATTTTTAAGAAATCATGGAAGATCATCTCAAAATCCATATCATATTGATGAAGTAGCTCCTAAATATATGCCATCTAATATTCAGGCATCTTTAGCTTTAGGTCAATTCGAGAGAATTGAAGAATTAATAGATAGAAAACGAAGTATTTTTAAAAGATATGAAATGAATTTTTCTAGTATTTCAGATGTACAATTTAATAATGATAATAATGAAACTTTTAATGGGGCCTGGGCAACTACATTAATTGTAGGAGAAAAATATAATATAAAAAATATTGAACTAATGAAAAAACTTAGTGAAAAAGATATACCTTCTAGGCCATTTTTTTTACCACTTACATCTATGCCAGCTTACAAAGCATATGCTAAGGACGAAAACCCTAATTGTTACGATATATCATCTAGAGGCATAACATTAGCTGCACATTACTTATTAAAAAATGAAGAAATCGATCTGATATGTGAAGAAATAATAAATATATTACGAAAATCGTAACTAATATTAAAACTAAAAGTAGTCACATGCATCATAAATAATTTGTTGCTTAGATAAAAGTTTATGTAAATTTTTATAATCACTGTGCCCTACAAGAATTACAATAAATTTTGATTTTTTAATTACACGACTTAAGTTGCATTGCGTAATATTTTTTTTGTCATAGAAAATATTATCTTTTACATAGGGATCATTAACAAATATTTTTTGGTTAATTTTCTTGGATACGTAATTTATAATTTTAATTGCAGGACTTTCTCTTACATCACCAATATTTTCTTTATAACTTAAACCTAAAAATAAAATTGAATCATTTTTTTTAATAGCTTTATTAGAATTCAAAATATTAATAATATTCTTAGATATTTGAATTGATTTATTAATATTTACTAATCGACTATTCTTTATTATTGAAAAATCCTTTTTATAATTTTCTATTAAAAACCAAGGATCAATAGGGATACAATGTCCTCCAACACCTATCCCAGGTTTCAAAATATTTACTCTTGGATGTTTATTTGCATATTTTATTACTTCATTGTAGTTAACATTATTTTTTTGACACAAAATTGAAAGCTCATTTGCGAATGCAATATTTATATCTCTAAATGCATTTTCAGATAATTTAGTAAACTCAGCCACTCCAACAGATGTTGCATTAATAGATCCTTTAACAAAAATTTTATAAAAATTCTTTGCTAAAGTTTGAGATTTTTTATTAATACCACCAACTACCCTATCGTTTTTTATAATTTCATTTAGTGCATTTCCTGGCAAAACTCTCTCAGGGCAATATGCAATATGATATTTTAAATTTTTAATTTTAGATTTTTTTAATATTAATTTTTGTATTTTATCTATTGAACCAATAGCGATAGTAGACTCTATGATAATTAGATCATCTTTTTTAAGAAATTTACATATCCCGCTTACTGCAGAATAAACATGCTTTAAATCAGGTTTATTTTGATTAGTTATTGGTGTAGGCACACATACAACATAAATATCTGATTCAGACAATATATCAGTAAACTCAAGATTTCTTTTTTTATACTGACTCAAGTATAGCTTAACTACATCTTCTTCATTCTCACATAATAAACCATAACTTCCATTTTTGAATTTTTTTATTAACTTGGTATTTATATCAAAAGCAGAAACTTGCTGGCTATTTTTACTTAATAGTAATGAAATAGGTAGACCTACATAACCTTGGCCAATAATTGAGATTTTTTTTTTTATCATTTTCACTATTTAATTATCTAAAATTCTTATAATTTTTTCACTGATAATTTTAGCTGAATTTCCATTACCATATATATTTCTTTTAACTGACATGCTTTGTAATTTTTTTTTGTTTTTATATATATTATTAAAATTATTTAAGATACTTTTTTTATTTAATGATACTAAAATAGCTGAGCCTTCATTTATGGCCTCAGGTCTCTCAGTATATTCACGAAGAATAATATTTGGTTTGCCTAATGAAGGTGCCTCTTCTTGTATACCACCAGAATCAGACATAATAAAATCTACTTCGTTCATCATATAGATAAATTCTATATAATTTAATGATTTAATTTGAATTATATTACTTGATTTTTTTAGATATTTCTTTGAAGAGTTAATTACATTTGGATTTGTATGAATACAATAAATAATTTGAAAGTCTTTATTTTTTGCAATCTCATTAATTGATTCAAATATTTCTTTTAGTGGCTTACCAAAATTTTCTCTTCTATGAACTGAGATTAATATCTTAAATTTTTCTTTATCTATATAATTGAATTTTTTTTGTAAATTAGATTTTACTAATTTATTTTTATTAATTGAATTAAGAGTTATAAATAATAAATCAATTACAGTATTACCTGTTAATGTTATATCTTTAGAAATAAACCCCTCTTTTATTAAATTTTCTCTAGCTAATTGAGTTGGCGCAAAGTGATGAGATGATAATTTTGAAATAAATTGTCGATTAATTTCTTCAGGCCATGGCGAAAAAATATTGTAAGTACGTAAACCAGCCTCAATATGAAAAATTTTAACATGATTATAAAATGCAGTTAAGCTTCCAATAAATGATGTAGATGTGTCACCTTGAACAATAACACAATCTGGTTTAATTTTTTTTACTACTCTATCAAACTTTTTAATAAGCTGTGCGCTCAATAAAGATAACGATTGGCCTTTTTTTAGAACATTTAAATCATGATCAATCTTAATATTATAAAATTTTAAAAAGGGTTTTATTAAATCTTTATGCTGAGAAGAATTACAAATAATTAATTTTATTTTTTTATCTAAATTCAAATATAAAATAATTGGAAGTAATTTTATAAATTCTGGTCTAGTACCAAAGATAACTAATAATTTTTTTTTTACAGTCATTTTTTTTCAATCATTTCTATGAAATCTTTCTCATACTCTTTAGCTATTATATTCCAATCAAATAATCTTTTAGATTTATCAATAGCATTATCAGACATTTTTTTTCTGAGGTTATAATCTCCTAATTGAAGTATTTTATTAGCCAAATCGATATGAGATCCTTCCTTATAAACTGAGCCAGAGTCAATTGCTCTTTCTTTCACGCCTGCATTATCATTAATTATAATACAAAGTCCAGAAGCTAAAGCGTCAATTTGACTAGTACTTTCCTGTTTTGGCCAAACACCTATACTACTTATATTATAATATTTATTTAGTTCTTTGTATTCAACAAATGGGAATAACTTTATATTATCGCTATTTTTAAATTGCTCAGAATAAGCCTTACTGCCCGAACCCACAAATAAACCTTTAAATTTACTGTGCCCTTTTCCTTGTAAAAAATTTATTGCATCCTTTAATATGTGTGGGCCCTTATCTGTGGTTAATCGCCCAGTATAAATACAAACTATATCATCTTCACTAAATCCTAAAGATTTTTTAAAGTCTAAAGGATATTTTTTCATTTTAAAAAAAATTGATAAATCTGTTCCTAACGTCATGCTCAATAATTTTTTTTTGGGAATTAAAAAAAATTGATTACATATATCGTAAGAATCTTCACTAATTGGGTAACATTTTTGCATCAGTATAGAAATTACTAAGACCTGAATGCGCATATAATTTTTTTTTAAAAACTTTTTAGTTCTTTTTATAAAATTTTTTTCTGAAGCTCGTACATTAAAAACAGATTTATGAATATGGCATTCTACTGTAAACTTAAAGGGAAGAAAAATACTTAAAATTGCACATTGAAGTGTTGAAAGAGAGATTAATTCACCAGCTTGAACAATATCTGGTTTGATATTTTTAATTGTTTTATATAAGTTTTTAATATAAGTACCCAATGGTGTTTTTAGATAATTTAATCTATATATTGTGTAATGTTCTAATTTTTTCACTCCCTCTTCATTCTTTTCATTTAAAAAATCTTTAAATACATCGTTGTATTCTGGAGTGTTAAAATAACTATTACCAGTCGTAGTAACAACAGATATATCGTGACCTAAAATATTTAATGCTTTAGGCAAACATACGTCTGAATATCCCATTTTTTCTGTATGAGATTCTACTAGTTGGACAATTTTCATAAAATTACAATATGGATTTAACCTACGTACATTATTTTATCATTTTTGTAAATTTTTTGCATCAAACTGTCTGAAAAAAACTTTACACCCCAATTAGGTATTTGATAAGGACAATAGTCTCCCTCAATTGGGCTTGAGCCAAATAGACCACCAATTAGATTAGGATCATCAGCAATATCATCTAAAATATGAATATTTTTTATTTCTTGATTAATTAAATTAGCAACATCAATAAATTGTTTTTTTCCTACAATATATCCAAGATCTCTCATAAAAAATTCAATTTGAGTATTTCCCGTAACACATGACCAATCACTAAGCGGTTTCCAATTTTTATCAAAATATGATGGAAATCCATAATATTTTTTTTCATTTTTTAGCAAAGTTTTTTTATTTAAATAAAAATCACAAAGGTTGTTTGCAGCTTGTACTAAGATGTTAATTATATAACCATAATCTAAATCTAGATCTTTAATTTTATATACTTTCAGCATTCCAACTAACGTATATCCAATTAAATGTGTGAGACCACTTTTGTCTTTTTCAGAAAAACTATTTTTTTTAAACCATCCATTGTCATTAGCTTGAGCCATAACCCATTTAGTCATTAACTCTCCATAAAATTTGTACCTTTCACTATTTAAAGCTTTGGCAAGTTCTAAAAAAGGCCATGCAACTCTGATATTATAAGATTTTGGTGTATTAAATTGACTAAAATTCCATGTTCCTGAAGAATTAATTGAACTAATTACATATTCGGCAGATTGTTTGGCTGCGTTTAAATATTTTTCATTATTAGTAAATTCATATAAAGATAAATAACCTAACATTACTTGTCCTGTATTAAAATTTCTTGGCTTTAATGTGTTTGGCGCATAGAATCCTGGAAAATCACCAGTTCCACCATCAGGAGATATGATATCTATTTCCCAATCACCCATTTCAATAGCAATTTTTTTATAATCTTCATTTTTAAAATACTTATAGTAATTTAAAAATGTAGGTATTATATAGCCAGTAGTCTCAGGATAAGATCTTCTCCAAATTTTTTTATCAGCCTCATAGATAGCCGAAACACCCCCATCTTTTGTAACCTGTTGAGCCCTATAAAGCCATTTAAGGCAAAGGTCTAAATGATATTGATCATCCATTATTAAATAAATCCTCTAATCTATTTCTATTCTTAGCTATAATTTCTTGATTTTCTATTTCTAAAGATTTATCTAATTTTTTTTTAAAGCTTCTAATATTTTTAATCTTTTTTTTACTTGAATAGTCTAAAACAAGTTTTTTTGCTGATTCTATGCATTTCTCATCAATCATAATTTGAAGAGCATGTTTTACAATATCGGTATTATAGAGATTTATATCTAAAGCTTTCAAAACCATTTGCCATGATTGATTATTTTTACCGCTTTTAAGAAGGCTTAATGCTTTTTTAAAATAGTCTAATTCATTTGGTTTGCTAGCTTCAAGATAAAAAAACATTTCAGCTCTATTATCAATTTTATCAATATTTGGGATAGAGCTTTCTAGATAATTTTTATTTTCAATTTTTTCAAATCCTGAATTATGAAATAAAAATTTTAAAGAATTAAAGTCCCACATATATTTATGATGTTTATTTCTAATTCCTGAACCACCTCGATAGAAGAAATAATTTATTTTATCTCCCAATGTTTCGCCATGAAACCTTTGCATAAAACTTTTATTTGTTTGAAAAAAAAATTTATAATCTTTATCTAAATATTTTTTTGAAATTAATTCCAAATCTTGAACACCAACTCTTATAATTCCACCAGGTTTTAATATCCTATAAATATCATCAATTATTATAGAGGCTCTATCATATGTAAAATAATTAATTGCTGACATAATTACTACTCTATCAATGCTATTATCTTGAAATGGTATTAATCTTTTTTCTAGATCTAATTTAAGCTCAGATCTTGAATCTAAATCAATATTTATATATTCATTTAGTATAACTTCTCCTGAACATAGATTAACAAATACCTCATCTTTTAATAATTTTTGTTTTACAATTTTAGGAAGAGCTAATGTATGAATTTTTCGAAATAAACTAAAATATAAAAATTGTAATTTTTTATATTTTAGAAGTAAAAGAGGTTTATATTGATTAGGGATAATTAATGACAATAAGGATTTAAACATAGATACCATTTAACTCAAATTGCAAAAATAGTAAAATTCTCATTTTTAATTTTCTTTAAATATATTTTTAAAAACGTTTATAACTTCAATTCTATCGGGAGCAACTATATTCTTTTTATTTTTATTTTTATTTTTAATTAAATTATTTTGATAAAATCTAAATGAATTAATACCATATTTTTTAAATAAAGGATGGAGCTTAGAGTTTTTTTGATTGCCATCAAGAAAAAAAACAGATTTTCCAAATATGTGCATATCTAATAAAGCCATAGTTGATACACCATATATTTCATGAGCTTCTTTAGAAGTTTGCAAGAGCTTGCCTTGATTAATATTATCAATGCTTATAAAATTTTTAAGAGAAAACTTCCATTTTTTTAGATTTTCTCTTGGATGAATACAAACGTATAATTTTTTTTTATTTTCCAAAGCATATTCATTTATTTTGACTATTAATTTAGTTTCGAAAAATATACTAATATCACTTGTAACGTATAATATGCTTTTTCTACTTTTATTTGTTTTTTTTATTTTATGCTTAAGATAATAATGAGAAATAAATCCAATATTAATTATTTTTATATTTTTAGACTTATTAGGGAAAAATTTTTTAATTTTTTTAATTACGCTTTCATCTGGCACAAGAATCAATTTAGGAAATATATTAGAATTACTAAATCTAACTCTAATATTAACAGTTGAGTCAACGTACGCTGCATAATTTAAATTATGCTGATGACAATATGTCCATATATTTTTTTCTAAATATACTTCACTTGTACCAGTGATAACCATTGATAAATTATGAAAAATTTTGAAGTCATTTTTATGTTTTAATTCAAAATTATAAATTAATTTATCAGTAAGCTTTTTTTGAATAAAAGTATCATTCGAATAAGATATTTTATAAAACTTATCATATAAAATATATTTCAAGGATTTATAAAAAAGCTCAATACTCGCCTTTTGATGACCAATTACTAATATTTTATTCTGGACCATTTATAAAATAATTATTTTTTTGTGAATCAATAAATTTAAGAATTTTATTACATATAGCATCATGTTTTTGTTGACTAAAGTTTTCTCGAAAGTAATCATAAATATTAATCTTTTGATATGTAAAGTAATTATGGTTTGTTTGATTGCTATTATTTTTATAAATAGGGTCTTGCTCTAACTTTAATTCCTCAAATTTTTCTAGCGATGGTAAAAAAATATCGTCTACCATTACATAATAATAATTAATATAATAAAATTTATAAACTTCATTTTTATCGAAATCAATATGTAGGCTATCGATATCTAATAAAACTTTTTCATATTCATCAATAGATTTTGCATGATAATTAAAATCAAAAGCTGAATGAGGATTATAAGCAGCATTTATAACTTTTATGTCTAACAAAGCCATCTCATGACCAACTGAGCCAAAACAGGTTAATACTGTATCTAGACCTTCCTTTACCATTTGGTGAAATGAAACATCAGGTTCAATAAAAATAATCTTTGGAAAATTTTTAATTATTTTATAAATAGTTTCTTTCGTTCCAGGCAGATAATCTGGATGAGGTTTTATGTACATTTCATAGTCAACTTTTTCACTTATTTTTCCCAAAAAGACCAACCATTCATAAAAATCAAGAAATAACATTCCTCCATACCCGTGAGGATTATCAAAAAAACAGTGAGTACAAATTAGAACTTTTTTCTTACTACTATCTAAAAATACTCTATTTTTTTTTATTGATTGCCCAAAAGCAGATTTCATAGAGTAACTCATATTTACTCCTATTTCACCACCCAACCTCTTTTCTAATTGTTTTTGAGCAATTTTAATCCCATTCTCTTGTTCCTTATCTCTTAAGCTTTCAAAAAAAATTTTATAATTTTGAAATCTTGTTTTGTATAGAGCATGGGGCTCATTAGACATTTGAAAATTATATAAACTAGGAAAGTAAACATTAACTTTATTTTTATAACAGACTTTCGCAATTATATTATAATAAATATATGAATCATGACTTAAAACTACTGCTGCAACTTTATTATTTTGAAAATATTCTTCCCAAAAAATTAAAGTCATTAGACCTTTGTCAAAAATATCCCAAAAATATTTATCATTTAAATCTATTGTTGGTAATCCTTCCCTTAAATAACTTTCATATATGTCAATACCAATCCATACATCATTAATTTTATAATTATAAACATCATTTTTGCATTTAATTTTATTTTTTGCATCATTGAGATATTTTTGTTTTCTTTTAATTAAATTAATGGATGTAAGTTTTACTTTTACATTTCCTTGAGAATTAAATGATGCATGCATTTTTTTGAATGGCACATTCGATTTGTAAGAAAAAGAAAGAATTTCTGAGTTATATTTTTTTGCAAGCACATTGAGGAAGTAGCTATAAGGAAGTATTACCTCTGGACCTTCAAAAATATCATATAATATTTTAGAATTATATTTTGAATTTTTCCATTCTCTCCATATAATCTTATTATGCTTAATAAATCTTAATGCAGACTTAGGTATAAAAAATGTTGCTTCAGACTTTCTGATCAATCTATAATATATTTTATTTAATAAAAAAATTGGATTAGAAATAAGTAGAAAAAAAAATTTATTTAAATTCCTCATATTTTTTCAAAATAATAAATCATAAGTATTATTACTATTTAGATAAAATAGCTCTAAATAAAATAGGATCATCTGCGATAGTTTTTGAAAAATTGTTTGATTCTTCCAAATATAATACTTTAAATCCATACTTCAAAACTTTTTTATTAAATTCATTTAGATCAATAAATCTTCTAAAGTGATCACTAAAAAAAGCATTTTTTTCTACAAGCTTACCTTTTCCATATAAATGATCATTAGTGGTTCTAGCTTCTATACAAAAAAGATTGTCCTTTTTAAAGTTTTTAGTAATATTTTCAAACAACTTCACCTCATCTTTAAGGTTGATTGCATGAAGTGTCCATCTAGAATAGTAAATATCAATTTTTTTAATTTTTTCATATTCGAAATTAACAAAATCGTCCTTGTAAAAATTACAGTTGTGTATTGATAATTCAATTGATTTATTAATTATTAGATTTTTAATTTTTGGTAAACTCTGATCTATAGAATGAACGTTTAATTTATTTGATAAAAAATAGAGCGTATCTCTACAATTGCCTGCTCCAATATCAACAAGTGTCTGATCTTTTGAAAAGAAATTATTCTGACAAAATATAGCAAAGTCACTAGGTTTATTTATAACAGACTTACCCTTATAAATTTTGTTCCAATAATCTTTGTCCATACTTAAAATTTATTATTATTATTTATCAATTTAGGAATTACTATACATTATACTTTCATAAAACCTAACGATTAAATCAATGAGTACAAACATTACTAAAATAAAAATTAAAGTGTTATTAATCTGAAAAAACATATAAAGAAATAATGTCCATAGTTCAAACATTCCAAAAGGTGCAAAGCCAATTAAAATTCTTTTTTTCATTAAGTATTTTTTTAAAGATACTCTTTTTATTAAATTTACTATTCGAGGTTCAATAAAATACTCTACAATTAGAACATAAAATAAAGGTACAAAAAAAATAAACCATAGTTCTATATGATTGATAATTAATAATACCCAAATTGATAAATAAAACATCCAATCGATTAATAAATCAAAATATTTACCAAATTTAGAATGTGAAAGTTGATATCTTGCTAATGCACCATCAGAATAATCTAAAATTGTTCTAATCAAATAAAATAGAAAAGATAATATATATTCATTGATATAGAAAAAATATAAACAAATTATTGAAAAAATTAAAGTCAAAGATGAAACAAAGTTTGGTGTTATTTTAATTAAAGAAAATAAGTAAGTTAGAATAATTGCAGGTGGATGAATAAAAATTTTAAACTCAAGATAATATATTTTATAATTTCTAATATATTTTGAAATTTCAGTATATTTATTTTTTAAATTATGATTCATAAATTATCAAATTGTATTCTTACTATGAATGAATTTTTTTTATGAGTGGAGTAAAATAGGGCATAATTGAACCATTAAAACTTGTCTTAAAGTCACCTCGGTTAGGAGAGTTTATACCACAAAAATCAAAATTTGTTACATTTGAATTAGAATTAAAAAGTTTTTTTATTTGCTCAAACAATATATATGTCATAGGAGAATTTTTTTTATATTTTTCTTCTGTAGCCCCAATTAAATAGTGAATAGACTTTTCATCAAATAAAAATAGTGCTCCAGCTAGAATATTATTATCTTTATCTTTACAATAAATTAATTGTCCAGAGTCATTATCAAGCGCTTTTATAGCAACTTCATTACAAAGCAATATATCATGATCATTTCTTTTGAGACCTTGTCTTTCAAATGTATCTGCATGTAATTTATTTAAAATTGATAAATCTTTTGATACTGCTAGATGATAATCCTCGCTCAAACATTTTTTATATTCTCGTCTTCTATCTCTTCTACAAGTTGAAAAATAATTTTGAAAGTTTTCATAATAATTTATATCAAGGATGGATGTATAATTTATATCTACTGAAATACTATATTTTTTTTCATTATTGAATTTAAACCATTGAAATGGCCGCATGTCATTGATAGTTGGATGTAAATTAAATGATATCAAACTTAGTTTGCTACTAAGTTCATCAAGAAGAAATTCAATAATTTTTAAATAATTATTTACATATCTATGATTTATTTGACTGCTAAAGTGACTACTAAAAAAAATACCATGATATGTCCATGGGTTTGGCATTACATTACCTTCGTTATCCAATGAAATTATTACAGCAGCAATCTTGACATTCTTTTCTAAAATAAAATAAAAGATATACTTTCTTTTTCTCTCTAACAAAAGCCATGAATGTGAAAAAACATTATCTTGTGGAGATGTTTTTAAAAAAAGATCCCATTCAGCAACGTCTAAGCATTCAACTAAATCGTAATTTTTCATAAATTATAAATTTTCTAAATTATGCCAAACTTTATGAAATACATTAATTATTAAGTCAATATCATCTTCATCATAATCAAATTGACAAAAATCAAGTCCTATATATCTATTGTCATTTAAATCTTCACTAACAGGACAGATACCTTTTGAATAATCAATATCTCTTTTACAAATATCTGAAGTCCATGGAAAACCTTTTGAGCCATAAGCTATTTTATTTTGAAACATTGGAAGTAGATGTAAATTAGCGTAGGACTTGCCTGCTGAAACACCCTCAGCAACAAGAGCTTCATAAATTCTATCTCTATGAACACCTGTAATATTTGAGTCAATTTTTAAGGCATAAACATAATAAACATGTGTACAATCCTTTTCTACGAATGGTATTTGCAAACCATTTAAATTCTCTATTCCTTCATTCAATCTCTTTGCCAAAGATTGTCTTTTTTCAGTTATTGATTGCAACTTTTTTAATTGCTCTATTCCAATCGCTGACTCAATTTCTCCAAGTCTAAAATTGTAGCCTATCATGTTAGCAAGGTTTGTGACCCCTTTTTGAGATACAACACCTTCGGCATGATTCCTAATTAATTTTAATTTTTCAGCAATTTCGTCATTATTGGTTACAATAATTCCACCTTCACCTGTATGAATATGTTTATGATAATTTAAGCTATAGCCACCAACGTCTGCAAGAGTTCCAGTTTTGTCCCCTTTATACATAGATCCTGGAGATTGCGCAGAATCAGATATTACTTTTAAATTGTGCTTCTTTGCTATTTTCATGATTTCATTCATGTTTGCTGAATGCCCAAAAATATCAATTGCCATAATTGCCTTAGTATTTTCAGATATATTCTTTTCAATAGAATTTGGATCTAAATTAAAGGTGTTTTCCTCTATGTCTGCAAAAACAGGTATTGCATTCCAGTGTAAAATTGCTGCAGCACAAGCACACATAGTCCAAGGACTAACTATTACTTCATCACCAGGTTCAATATCAATTGCACCAACAGCACAGATTAGGCCTGAAGTCCATGAATTTACAGTAATGGCATTACGAACTGAAAAAAAAATTTCACATTTTTTTTCAAACTCTCTTACTTTGGGTCCACCATAAAAATCTGGGTGCCACTCACCTAAAAATTTTGAAAGAACACCAGATTCAATTACCTCTTTTACTGCCTGAGATTCTTCATGACCCATAGTGTTAAAATTCTTAAAATCTTTGGTAATAAGTTTTTCACCCCCCAGAATAGCAAGCGTTGATTTAATCATAGTATTTATTAATCTTGTTTAAGTAGGTAAGACACTCTATTGCATCATCAGATGAACTTAAAGGAAATGATTTATTATTTAAAGTTTTATATATATTATTTAGAACACTAATTTGACCTTGGGAATAGTTGTTTTTTAAAATAAATTTTTTATTATTTTTATCTTTAACAAAAAACAATTCGTCTAATTCTGTATAATAAACTAGCTTTCCATGATCACCAATCATTCTAATAAATTCATTTTTAGTTTTTTTGGCATAAAAATAAATTTGTTGATCTTTATTGTATAGTATAAAATCAAATAAAAAATCATTTTTAATTTTTTTAATAAAATGTTTTTTTTTAATTTTTTTTTCACCAGGAAATATTTTTTGAATAAAATTTATATAGTGACTACATGCATTATATAATCCTTTTTTGTAAAAAATTTCTATTTTTTTAATTTTTCCAATATAATCATTCTTAATTTTCTTTTCTAATAAAAATGTAGATTGATCATATCTTCTATTATAATTAACGAATATATGAATATTATTATTATTACAGTAGTTAAAAATTTTCTTTGCATTTACTAGGTAATAAGACACTGGTTTTTCAAAAAGTATGGCCTTGGGACGTATTTTAAGCTTAATAATTTGTGTATATATTTCGTCAGCTTCTTTTGTTCCCACTGAAATTATAATTAGATCTGGAATTTTTTCTTTGATTGCTTGTTTAAGATTAATATATGTAGGCTTTTTAAATTTTTTAAAAAATTTATTTCTTTGGGCACTCGATGAGTCAATTGCACCTGACAAAAAAAAATGTGGATGTTTATTAATACTCTGTGAATGTGATAATGAAGATTTTTTATCATCATAATCATACATCATTCCAATTTTTCCTAATCCAATAACTAACGTTTTAATCGTCATTATTTTACTTTAACTACTTTACGTTTCACATTTTTATTAATTTTTAAATATTTTTTGTTTGTCATAAGAAAAGTTAATATATCATCTAAAGAAAAAGCTTTTTTCTTACTGTGTAGTCTTGTAATGATAGTATTGATAAATTTATAATCATTTATTTCATCAAGAGTTAGCCCAAGTTCAGGCATGTGATGTTTAGAGGGTGCCATTAAATTTATTTGGCTAAATTTATTTGGATTATTTTTAAAATAAAGAGTTACATGTTCAAGATCTTCTTTGTTTTTAGTTAATTTTGATATTTTTTGTAGATCTTTTGTCGAAAAAACCGCTACATCCATACCATCTGGATATGATCGTATTGTTGAGTTACTCACGTACTTATTTTTATTATTTTTGAATACATTAATAGTCTGTGAAACTAGAGTAGGGTCTATTAAAGGACAGTCTCCTGTAACCTGCACAATATTTTTAATATCATATTTTTTTGCTGCACTTAATACTCTTTGTAAAACATTTTCTTCGCTACCTCTAAAATATCTAATATTAAATTTAGATAGGTATTTTACTAATTGATCATCTTTTTTATTTATTGTTGTAGCAACAATTATATCATCTAACTCAGTGACATATTTTAATCTTTCAATAAGATATCGAATTGCAGGAACTTTATTAAATTTCATCAAAACCTTACCTGGGAGTCTGCTTGATCCCATTCTTGCTTCAATTATTGCACCATATTTATTTTTATTTTTTATCACTTTTTATTAATAAATTTTAAATTAAAAGGTGTATTTATTTTTACATTACAATTAATTTTTCTTCCTATGATAGAATTATAGTGCCTAGGATGCACTCCTAAAGAAGGACGTACTATCTTAATATTATTAGAATTTATAATTTCTCCCTTTTTCATATTACTTATAATATAAATTGATCTTCTATATTTAAGTGATTTTTTTTCTGATTTTGACGGACCTAATTTCTTTTGTCCTAAACTTAACCAAGCAGAATTAGCTTCTTTAACTAAAAGAGATAGATCATCTATATCTAATGAAAATTTACTGTCAACACCGCCATCATTTTTATTTAAAGTAATATGTTTTTCAATTACACATGCGCCTAATGCAATTGATGCCAATGGTACGCCAATACCCATTGTATGATCTGATAGCCCAATATTTATTTTAAATTTTTTCTTTAGATATGGTATTGCATTTAAGTTACTGTTTATTGGTGAGGAAGGATAATCACTTGTGCATTTAAGTAATACTATTTTTTTTGCACCCGCTTTCTTTGCTGCGTTCAAGGCTTCCTTTATTTCTAGCTCTGATGCCATACCAGTAGAAATAATCATAGGTTTGCCTGTAGAAGCAACTTTTTCAATTAGTGGAATATGATTTATCTCAAACGATGCTATCTTATAAGCTGGTACATTAAGTTTCTCTAAAAAATCAACAGCAGTTTCATCGAAAGGTGAGCTAAAACATTCTATATTATTTTTTTTTGCCCTTTCCATTATAGGTTGATGCCAATCCCATGGAGTGTGGGCAAGAGTATAGAGATCGTAGAGATTTTTATTATACCACAAACTATTTTTATCTTTAATAACAAATTCCGATCTCTGACTATTTAATGTAATTGTATCAGCGGTATATGTTTGCAACTTAATAGCGTGAGCTCCAGCAGCTGCAGCTAAATCAACTATTTTTAAGGCTCTCTTTAATGATTGATTATGATTTCCAGACATTTCCGCTATTATAAACGGGCTGCAACCTTCACCAATTTGAAATTTTCCAATTTTAAATTTATTAATCATTACTCAATATTAAATTATTTTAAAAATCTCTGCGAGACTATTTATCTTATAATTAGCTTCATACTTTTTATCAAGCTTAACATTTCGATAAGATCCATTAATTAATCTAATCGTATTAACGCCCAAAGGATTAAGATTTACAAAATCTTTGTATGGGTTATCTCCAATATATGTCATATCATTCCATTTACAGCTTTCAATTTTTTTAATTAACGCAAAACAATGTATTGAAGGTTTTGCATTTTTAACTCCATAATTGTGAGTAATAAATATTTTTTTAAATTTATTTGAAATTTTTAAAGCATTAATTTTTTTATTTTGAACCAGTTTATTACCATCGGTCACAACATATGCTTTGCTCCCTAATTTTGAAATAATTTCATCTGCTTCTGGATTTAATTTGATTTTAGGAATATGAGTTCTATAAATTTGTAAGCATTTATTTATAAGTGCTACATTTTTATTGTCTTTGGCATCTAATAATGAGTCAAATACTTTGCCTCGGCCATCTTTATTCAAAATATTTATCATTTCTTCAAATATTTTTTCTGACTTTATCTTTAATATTGGAGATAAAAAAAATGCAACATTTTTAAAACCGCTTTTTACATAATCTATCTCTTGATACAAAGTATCATCTAAATCAAATATTAGTATCATATTTATGTATGTCATGAGGAACACGTATTTGAGTTAACTCATTTTTCTTTCTGATAAAACTAAATTCCTTAGAAGATGTGCCTAAAGATTCTAATATAGTCCAATAAAAAATATCTAAACCAATATGCACAGATGCAGTTGATGCTCCTCCAAACCTAGGATTACATTCAATGATAAATATTTTATCTTTAATAACTATTGCCTGGAAAACTATTGGTCCACAAAATTTAAAATATTTAAATATTTTTTTCATATTATTTTGAATCAATTTATTTTGAAAAGTTTTTGTAATTTGAGATTCACCATCTTTTATCAAACTTCTTTCTCTTAATGACATACCAATTAAGACCGACTTTTTATCAAACCAAGCATCTATACTAATTTCTTTACCTTTATAATAAGGCTGAAAAATTGGGTCATCTAATTTTTTTGAAAATTTTATAGCTTGGTTTCGTTTTAATTTAATACCAATTTCTTTTGAGCCCGAGCCATATCTTTCTTTCACTACAAAAAATTGAGAATCTATATCTGAAATATTCAAGCTAGAGTTAATAATTGGTATATTATTTTTTACACCAATCTTTGAAAAAAGATACTTATCATTACAAGCCACTATTGTTTTTTGGGGTGAAATAGAAACTGTAATACCATTTTCATGAAATTTTTTAATATTTTTTGACCAAAATAATAATTCTTGGTCACGAGTCGGTATAACTAATTTAATTTTTCTCTTTATACATTCATTCAAAATTAATTTTAAATTTGTATCGTTTGTTTTTGGCATTTTCCAAAAAACTTTAGTTATAAATTTTGAAATTGAATTAATATTTGAGTCTCCGGAGATAACTTTTATATCAGAATTAATTTTTTTAGCCCCCGTAATACAGCTTTTAACAAGTGGAACTTTTTTAGAGGAACTAGTAATTAAAATATTATATTCCTTATCACTTTCAATTTTACTTATTTTTCTTTTTTCATAACTAATCATTTCAGGAATAGCTTTTTCTAAATCATATTGAGGTTTCCACTTTACTAGTTTTTGAAAGAGTTTCATATTTGCCTGTGATGATTCATAGGGTATATTTTGATATTTATTTATAATTTTTATTTTATCAAAGTGTTTACTTAGGATTTCAATTACATCAAATATTGATCTTGATTTACCAGTTCCTAAATTAATCGAGCCTTTAATAGAATAATCTTTCGTAACTCTTAATATTCCTTCCGCAGTATCTTTTGCATAAATAAAATCAAATTTTCCTTCGGGTCTAAATACTTGAATATCCTTGCCTTTAATTAAGAGTCTTATCCATCTTGAGATTATATCACGTGAGTTTTTTCCATACCCACGAAATATTCTGATTGAAATACAAGATATTTTTTTACCATTATTCTTTTCAATAAACCTAAGTTCACTTTCATGAGAAAGTTTAGCCATCCCAGTTAAATTTCTAGGATTCAAAGAGTCACTTTCTTGTAATGATGAATCTTTATTTGTAAGTTTTTTTGACAAGTATAAAGATGGATCATAAATTAAATAACTTGAAGCAAATACAACTCTTTTTAGCGAAGAAATATCTTTCATTATAGTCATGAGATGGTGACTTAAATTTACATTATTATGAAAGTTTTCTTCCCAAAAATCATAGCTTTCTTCAGATCTCTCAAATGAAGCAGCTAAATGAATAAATATTTCTGGCTTAAAGTCGAAAATTAAATCTTTATTTATAAAGTTTAGATCTCCATGATAATATAAAATACTGTTAGAAAAATTAGATGGTTTTTTTTTAAGGT
>ENA-ORXF01000251-ORXF01000251.1-marine-metagenome-genome-assembly--contig:-NODE-251-length-41037-cov-5.057690_pt1 | contig 41037 bp, 39 predicted proteins | sample MGYA00237864_ERZ511476 | MGnify/ENA primary metagenome ERZ511476 (study PRJEB26306, sample SAMN06343908) | marine metagenome | isolation source: coastal waters | place: Atlantic Ocean: West Antarctic...
TGATCTTTGATGTGAGGATACTTATTCAAGTAGTCTTGAAGTGTCTCGGAAAACTCCATTAGTTCTTCGAAGGTTGGAATATAAACACCAGACTTGATTCCATTCTTTGCTTTTGCCTTTGGTGTGGCTTCGGAAACCATACGAGAAGTGACCGCATTAGCTTCGGCAAACGGGATATCATATAGTTTGGAAATGTCTTTGACAAGAGATTTCAGTTGAAGGGTATTGAAGTTGGAGATAGGAACAACGGTAGTGTGCCCCCACTTCTCTTGCATGATCTCCTTAAGCTCCATCGGACTGGATACATCATAATCAATATCGGGATAGTCTGTAGCATCTTTACGAAGGAAGCGTGCAAACTGTAGGCCGTACTTGATTGGGTCGACCTGTGTAATGCCTAGGGCATATGCGACTAGTGAGCCAGCAGCAGAGCCGCGGCCCGGGCCAGCGAGTTGGTTCTCTGTCGCTGTGTCAGCGATAGCTTTCATTGTGAGAAAGTATTTGCTGAAGCCTCGGTCAGATATCACAGATAGCTCTTCCTCTAACCTAGACTTGTACTCAGGATTCTCCAACAGTCCAAGTTTATTGAGACTTTCTAGGCTAGTTGTCTCTAGTGCAGCGTCTGCCGTGTATCCGTCAGGGACAACGAAAGAAGGAAGTCTTACCTCGTTATCCGGCATAAAATCTTCGATGCGATTGAAGGCGATGTTGTGCGTCTCAGTAATTGAATCCATAACCAAATCATCATCATACTCTACCCCGTTGAGTTCTGTGTAGTGCTTATAACTATCCCACATTTGGTCGCCGTTCTTTGGGTAGAGTTCGTAGCCTACCTCTGCTACACTCTCGGGCAGTTCATCTGAAAGCCAAGTGGGCTTGCCCTTGCCTAGGAAGCCTAGTCGCTTGTAGAGTTCCCGGTCCTTCCAAGCTTCTGGGTTTGGGTAGTGACTGTCTGCTGTGGAGATTAGTTTAATACCAAACTCTTTGTGCATCTGAATGACCAGTTCGTTGATCAGGTGCTGCTTCTTATCTGTGTGCCATTGTAGTTCGCCATACCAGCGGTCACCAAAGATGCTTACCATTTCTCTGGTAGTTTCTCTGAACGCTTCAAGGCATGCCTCGTGGTCGGATATGACCTCGTTCTCACCGTCCCAAAACTTCCAGAAGTTAGCAGCATAGACACCACCCATACAAGCAGAAGAAGCGATCACGCCTTCACTATGTTCGCGCAATACTTCGTAATCAACCCTAGGGAAGCGAAAGAAGTATTCATCTGAGTTAGACTTGGAAATCATAGCAAAGATATTGTTTAGCCCTGTCTGGTTCTGGGCTAGCAGGATGAGGTGAGAGCGTTGGTTTAGAATGCTCTTAGACCTTTTAGTCTCGCCTTCATTCTCGACAGACATAGTTGTGCTGTCTTTGATTTCGCTAGCTCTCTTCTTATCGTTCTTGGCTCTGTCTCTTTCTTGGTTCCAACTCTCAAGGGAGGGAATGAAGTAAGCCTCAACCCCAAAGATCGGCTTGAAGTCCTTGCCTTCCTCTTTCATCTTCTTGGCGTGTAGAACCTGATAACCTAAACCATTACAGTTTCCATGGTCAGTCAAAGCCAAAGCCTCGCATCCATTGTCGTATGCATAATCCATATGGTCTTGGGGGTATCCCAAAGCATCAAATGGCGATCCTGCTACAGAGTGTGCGTGTAGCCCTACAAATGGTATGTTACTCTTCTTCAATATCCTCTCCTATCCTATTAAACTTCTTTCCTGTTAACAATGTATTCTGTCTATATAATTTGTGATCAGATCCCAAGTAAATTCTCAACCCTTCCCAAGAGTCTATGTTAAAATAGTCAGGGATACTGACGACATTTGCTCCACTAGTATCGCCTATTCCAAACACTTTGTCAAGAGAAAAGTGGCGGGCTGAGTATCTTTCTTCTATGGGCAATTTGTCGGTGGGGAACTCGCCGGGTTCTGATGGCTCATACCCTCCCGTGGATGTGGTGCGTAGGTGTCGCCTGTATTCTTTAAACTCTTCTGGGCTAAAGCAGAAGCCGAGATACAAGCCATCCTTGACTGTCTTACCATTCCAACTCAGAAAGAAGCCTTGGTCTTTGATAATATCTTTTCTATGCTCTCGCAGGAATTCAAAGTCATACACGCCGTAGGGAAAGGCAGTGTAGAACTTGTCGGGTATAACCCACTTGCTTATGTTCTTGCTTATGTAATGGGCTGTGTTGGCACCATACAACACACTCCAAGCAAGGCAGTCGCGCCTATCTCTATCATTAGGATGGACGGGAACATAGTGGATTGGTATTTGTCGTTTGTTATCTGAGAGGTTTCCCGTATCAAATGTACGGTTGATATACACTGGATCCTGTATATACTCACCGAGTCTTTGGCGAATGAGAGGTTGCATATCGTCGCTGCACACAACCCATATGGTATCGCATCCAGCCCAAGCACACTCCAATACTGCTCGCTCTACTGCTAAATAGTTTGGTCCGATTGGCTGTAGGCAATCATGCCAAGGGAAATTGAAATCAAGTGGTTGTCCTGCTGTCGGAACAATACCAGCTAAATGTTTTACATACATGAAAGGTAGCGTTCGCCTCTGTCACACAGTATTGTAACTACAATACCATCAGGATCGTTTTGTTCGATCCATCTTTCAGATGCCAATACATTTGCGCCAGAACTTATACCAACCAATAGACCTGTTCCTATTAACTGTTTCATTCTAGACTTGGCATCCTCCGTTGAGATTACCATTATATCATCTACTTTGTTTAAGTCAACTAAAAACTTTGATCCATCTCCAATTCCTTGGATGCCGTGTAACCCTGCCTCGCCACCGCTCATGACTGGGGATTCTGCTGGCTCTACTGCTACCGTCTGGATCTTGTGGAATTTTTCCTTTAGCCTTTCGGTTACACCCATTAGGGTTCCACCCGTGCCTGTCCCGTCGACGAAGGCTGCGATATTCTTGCCCCCTGTCTGGTCCAATATTTCAACGCCTGTTGTCTCATAGTGACAAGTGATATTGTCTGGGTTATGAAACTGGTTAAAATTGAAGAATCCCTCGTCTTTACAGATGTGATCACGCATTGCGATGGCTCTGTCGAAATCACCTGCCTCCACTTCGATGACCTCCGCTCCGAACATACGCATCATCTTCTTTCGTTCTTCGCTCATGTTACAGGGCATGACAATTATTACTTTGTAATCGTTGTGCGCTCCGAACATAGCCACCGCAATGCCTGTGTTGCCACTAGTAGCTTCAACAATAGTATCGCCCGGTTTTAGATCGCCTCGCTCTTCTGCTTTTTTAAGGATGTAGCATCCTATCCTGTCCTTGATACTTCCGCTTGGATTGTATGTCTCGAACTTCGCATAGAGCCTATCACCTATTTTAATCAAGGGTGTGTTGCCTACTAAATCTTCTAATCTCATTGTGCTCCACCACCGCCTCCACCACCTGCGCCACTAGCGGATCCCTCTGCTGCTCCGCCACTCGGGGCGACAGTTGTATCTGTTTGTGCTGCTGGGTTTTGATCTACTTGACCGCCACCGCCGTAGCCAGTACTTCCACCGTCGCCAGTATAGACTCCACCACCTTTGCCTCCCGGTTGCTGCCCAGAGCCACCGCCGCTACCTACGGCACCTCCTCCACCGGAACCGCCGCCAATTTGTTCCATCATATCCTCTATGATTTTCATTATGAGCATCATAATAACCATCTTCATAACGTCTTCAATACTTGAGCCAGTTATCTCTGCCTCCATCTTTATAGATTCTCCACCTGTTTGCAGGGATAATAGACCCTCCGTACTCATATTTTGATTTATATTGACTTCGTTGTTGATCGATATGTTGTTGGTTATGTTTACATTTTGATTGATTTCATTGCCTACATTGGCTGCTCCATCAATTGGGTTAACTTTTAGTGGGGTAACTGGTGACATTGAGGTAGCTGACCCCATACCTCCAGCCCCGACTGAACTAATACTTGACATTGTTTTGCCTCCCTTACTCATTTTATCAGAAGTCCTTCTTGTGAAATTCTTTTGTTAAACTTCCATAAGTAAGTATCCTCGGGAAGATCTTTTTGCTCTTGTAAAAAAGTCTGAACCATATCTAACTCGCTGTTGTTTGTTTTATTTCTCCTCACCTCTCTATAATTATGCTCTAACTTGATTGGGGCATACTTATATCTTTCTGGTGATCTTGGGTAGGTCGGGTTCTTTCCGTTTCTTGGACCTTTGATCCCTAACTCATGCAAGAGAACCTTGACCCTTATTCTGCTCATCGTCTCGCCGTAATCAAACAACTGCAACTGTGCTTCTGTTAGACTTGAGATCACAAGAATGTCGTTGTCGTTTTGCTTTGTCCCATGTCTTTCTGAGGGGTAGAAGAATAGCTCTGATACAAAGCTATCGTCAGTTCTGACATATTGGAGATGGTTCTCTCCGCAAGATCTAACGCTTATCCAGTCGAAGACATTATATTTATGGAAAGTATTCTTTACTTTTATGACCTCGCCTACTTCGTAGTAGTAGTTGCGCGATTTGGTCTTGACTAAGACGACCCCTTCCTCTTCTCGGATTGCTGTCTCCCTGAGACCAAACGGCAGAAGACCAGCCGAGGACATCACAAAGATAAGCCTGTTCCAAAGTTCTATCTTAGGGGTTCCAAGATTGATCTTGCCGTCAAGGCTAATCATTTCTATTTCAATGTTGTCGTGGTTAAACAAATCCATAGGAAAGCCCAAAGGTAAGAACTCGAATGGAGTTGGCTGAATTATCTCTTTAAATATGAATGTGTAGTTGTTTAGGTAAGCATAGACTAAGGCAGCAAGGTCGGTGCCTATTACGAGTTTATCTACTTTGTAGTGGTGCCTCTTACGCATTTGATGTAGTCGGTCTCTTCTTTGTTGGTTTCCGCACTATCATCAAACGATGGCTTTTTGTAGGCTTCGCTAGCGTTTGCTGGGATCTTATCACCATTGTTTTTCCAATTAGAAAAGAGATTGTGGTTTTTGAGTTGCTCGAAGATTTCTTTGTTCTCCTCAAGCATTTTATCATACTCTTCATCTCTATCAATCTTAATTTTGTAGATGACATATCCCGGCTCTTCAGATTGATCTGCGAATACAGGACTAGCCATAGTCATAATCGCAGCTATAACAACAATACCAACTTTCATTACAATACCTCTTATAAAAAATAAGGCACTCGGGGTGCCTCGTGACGCTTGTAATTAGTTGCAATCTTTATTAAAAGAACTTATTTATTCCTCTTCTAACAACATTCCTACAACATAGTTCTCCAGTACGATTTCATACCGCTCTCCCGCCATGCTTACAGTCTCTACCATTGAACTATCTATAATAATTCTTGACCCATTAATGTATACTCTGAGATTGCTTTCTCTTTTACAATCGTTGGCAGAAGCCAAGACCGTCGCCAAGACATACTTATCTTTGGGGCTGATATAGCCCTCGGGCAAAAGAACGCCGGTATTCTCGGCATCCTCCTGCGTTTGAGTCTTTACTAGTAAATATCTATTCTGTGGTTTAAAGTTCATTCTTATCTCCTAGTATGGAACCTTAGCAACTTTCTCATACATATCCAGAAGCTCTTCGATGTTTTCATCGTTCTTCAACATACGATATGCTTTGATGGCTGAAGAGATTTCTTCTTTACTAAGCCACCCATTCATTACATAACTTGACTTCAAGTCTTTGCGATGCTCTTGGAAAGGCAATATATTTGCCTCAATTTCCGCAATCGCCTTGATGAAGTTCCCAATATATTCCTGCTTTGTTCTATCGTCAGACATTCTTTCCTCCGTTGGTTGTCTTTACATTATATATTATAAAGGTTTTTCAGAAAAAGTCAAGTAAAAAATGAACTATTTTACCTTATAGCGTGTATTTGTTGCTTAAGCAGAGAAAGAAGAGCCACATCCGCAAGTCGCGGTTGCATTCGGGTTATTGAACTCAAAGCCCTTCCCGTTCAAGCCTCCCGAATAATCGAGAATGGTACCGTAAAGAAAGAGATAGCTCTTCTTATCTACGTACAACTCTACGCCCATTGGTCCGGTAAACACTTTGTCGCCGTCTTCAGCAGCTTCTGCAAAGTCTAGAGTGTAGGTCAGACCGGAGCATCCGCCACCCTTGACTCCTACACGAACCGATTTTCCAGTTCCGCCTTCACGGTCAACCAATTTTAACACTTGCTGTGCTGCTGCTTCGGTAATCTCGATCATGAGTTCCTCCGTTGTTAAGTGATCTCGCACTGCCCACCAGAACAAGCCAGTTCTCCAGACAAATCTGTATTGTCCTCGACTTCTACCACCTTAGTCAAATCAACTTCGGTTAGGCTCTCTAGCATAGCCTCGTAGGTTTCCTTGGAGCAGTCCTCGAAAGGAGCCTGTTTGTAAGAATGATCCGAGAATGGAAGAACAGACAAGCCGTTATAAACATCTCGATTGTCCCACATCCATTCACCAATATCTGCCCACTCTGCTTCCTTGATAGAGATGGTGGCTGATACATTGTGGGTGTTCTGACCATTCCTAGTTCCCGGCTTCACCCATTCTGTGCTTACCTTAGCAACTCGTTTGAGTAACTGTAGTGCGCTCTCTGTTCTTAGAATCGCACCCTCTGGGGCTTTCTGGGGGATAGAGATGACCGCTGTATCATGAGGTCTAAAATATTCGTCCTCTACCATATCTGGATGATATAGAGCTAGATAGGTATAGATTGCCTCGTTCTTGCCTACTCGGAGACGACGGATGTAATAATCGTTGTGCCATGCATGGATGCCGCTGGATGTTCCCAGAGTCAAAGAGGTTGTACCTGCTGGCTTAACTGTTGTAGTTCTGGCTGCTGCCTTAACTCCGATGATCTTTGCGACTCTCTTGTTTTCCATCTTAACGACAGAACAGGCTTCCTTCGTATCTAAGTTGAGAATCTTGCCGGAAGCAATCCCAGTCATACTAACACCGATCAGCGCGTCTTTCTCTGTTGTGGTTCGCCATACATCGCGCAAGTAGTGGAAATCAGAGTAGCCAGCCTGAAGTGTTCCAATGAACGAAGCGGCTTTCACCCTGCTATTCAACTCACCCTGACTCTCTACATCACTTACATTCACCTCTGTTAAGTTGCAGAACTGGTATGGTCGGAGGGCTATCTCGCAGCAAGGATTGGTACCCCAGTCTTTATCATTTGAAAAATAAAAACCCGGCTCTCCGCTGCCTGATTCTTTTACCCTCTCCCAAAGATCTTGGAAAAATTCTTTGGTAATTCTGTGGCGAAGTAGCACAACTGAGTTGTTTGATCTCCCTCTCTGTGGGTTCTTCTCCCACCAGTTGCCTGTCTTGGCAGATAACATTTCTTGGTCATCGGCTGAAAACAAAGAGATCAGGGCTGCTCGACGGATACCCCCAGCCAAGACCGCATCTGCGATGTGGCAAATCATATCGTGAACTTCAATCGTACTCAACCTGTCGCCGTTCTCCTTCTCTTCGAGCATCCCCTGAAGTTTAACCAAGCACTCGTTGAGGGGCTGTGGACCGGGAGCCTTGCCTCCAGATGTAACCAAGAGAGCGCCCTTTGGTCTAATGTCTGAGTAATCAAATCGCAGCTTGGAACCCCCGAAGAAGTAAGAACGGACTAGTGTCTTGACCGCATCTGCCCACCCTTCGATGGAATCATTTACCAAGAATCGTCGTGCCCTCTTGGATACCGGCTTGTTGATAGCTGGTAGTTTCTCTACGTGGTGCATCTGTACGCTATAGCCAACCCCAGTACCTCCTAAGAGGAGGAACATGATCTCCCCAAAGGCATGCCAGTCGTCAATTGGAGCAAATGCACAATTATAAATACGGTTGGGGGCGACTTCAATAGGTTTGCCCCCAAACTGCATTGAGCGCATAGAGGGCAACACCTTCTTATTATATACCATCTCGTAGGCACCGTTGATCTCGTCTTCCAGTTCCGGGTATTTCTTTACGTGCATAGCTTTGTTTCTATCCACAATCTCTTCCCAAGTTTCCCTTCGTTCTTTTTGAGAGAGATATCTTGCATACTTCATGTGAACAGTGATATCAGATAAAATGTCTCTTGCTACTTTATTCTTGCCTGTCATTCGTTTGTTCCCTTTGGTTGATTTATAGCGTCTTGTACTTTACTCTCATTGATTCTTTCTGTTCCTTAACAGTCGGGGCAGCGCTGCTTTCCATTGTTCCCAGAGATAAAACCTCTATGCTAACATTGGAGGCATCCATCCTGATTGGATAAATAATATTATCAGGACCGTTCCTGTTCTTGGCTACGTAGATCCTGCCCTTGTTGGTGGCTCTGTCTTCTTGTGTTCTGGACAAGGAGAAGATAAAATCAGCCACAAAACATTTGTTAAAAGATTCCGAGATAGCTTCCATTGTGACAACTTCAGCATTAATACCGCTTCGATTGGTTTGTGAAGCTGTCCAAATTGGGCACTCATGGACCTGAGCTATTCCACGGAGTTCTTCATAAATAGATTCCAAATCGTGTCTTTTCTCACTTAATCTATTATTACCTATTGGTCTAAGCAAATCAGCATAGTCGACAATGATCATGTCTACCTTCATTCCCTTGGATTTGACTTTCTCTAAATGATTTTTAATTGTTGCAGTAGTCGCTGATTTCGTTGGATACTCCTTGATTATAACATTACCCTCAATGTCTTTAATCTTTTCGAAGATTTGATCTTTGAACTGGAACATTTCGTTTAATCTTAATCCAGTAATACAACTATCATAACGACCGGCGATGGAAGTGTCAGACATCTCAAGGCTATAATGAATAACCGTTTTGCCCAGTTTTACCGCTTCCGCTCCCAAATGAACCAGAGCCATAGACTTACCAGCACCAGTTGGAGCAATGACCACACCCATCTCTCCACTTCCTAAACCATCCTTGCAAATCGCATCTATTTCTTTCCAACCAGTTGTGATTGGATTCCTTTGTTTAAACTTAAATCTTTCTTCAAAGTCCAACTTATAGTCATGACCGAAGTCGTTGTCGTTTCCCAGTTTCAAAGCTTCATTGATTACCGTGCTGATCTCATCAAATGAAGAACGGTTAAGAAGTTTGACCGATTTCATCATTGCCTCTTTTAATTTCTGCTTCTTGCAGAATTCAAGCGATGTTTCCTTGACATAATCACAGTCTTCAACAATGGAGGAATCCTTAAGAACACCAAGCAAATACTCCTTAGCCTGTTCTTTTACAACCTCATCATCAATATTATTTCTAATAAGGCTAGCCATAATCTTCAAAGAAGGGTAGACCTCATATTTTTCCTTGTATTGGTAAATACTTCGCACTAATGTCTGAAGGTATTTAAACTCCAGAAAGCTCACATCTATAACCTCGCCGATTTGATCTGCGAAAGGTCTCTCGGTCAAAATGAGGTATACCAACTTATCTTGAAATATCTTACCAAATTTTGAGAAATCCGTATTTTCCATTACATTCCTTCTAATAATTTATATTCTCTTACCCACTCTCGCGTTCTTCCATTCATTTATCCCCCTTTGTTTTCTACTGTTATTCTGTTTAAAAGAGTAAATAGATCATTCCAGTCGTAAGCGCCGAAGCCATCCTCAATCATCATTGCCCTTACCCCGGTCTTGTTGAAGGCAAGTTCCGGGTTGCCTATCATTCGCCTAATGTGTTGGGCACTTTGGGCTGAGATGCAAGGAGCGTAGAGTTGCATCATCTTATAATTCTTTTCGATTAGATCTTTATTTTCTATTATGTTCTTGAAGACTTTTAGTTTGCTATCAGCGTTCTCGGCATAATCCACAAGCTCTTGGATTGTGTAAGCCTTCTCCTCAGATAGAAAGGGGAAGCGCTTGGATATGGTAGCAAGACCTGCCCCACCTACTCCGGGTAGGTTGTCGCTCTTGTCACCTGCGATTGCTCGGGCTAATGCGAAGTTGGTCGGGTGGATTTGGAACTGCTCCAAGATCCTCTTCTTGTTTAAAATTTCTTTTTGGATTGGTCTGTAAAGAATAGTCGTGTCGTCGCACAACTGGATGAAGTCTTTATCAGAACTTAGAATGATTTTGTGATGCTCAGACAAAACTTGCGACTGAGACACCAGAGCGATGATATCATCAGCCTCCACATTCTCGACATAAGACTGTAAGATCGGCAATTGATTCAAGTATTCAATAATCCTTTCCTGCTGCCAGTTCTTGTTGTCCTCCTGCTCGCCAGCAGTCATATTGTGTATGTCTCTGTTAAGACGAATAGGTTTTCTACCTGCCTTATAATTTTTATCCATACTCTTGCGCTTTTGTGAGCCACCATCCCAAGCGACAAAGATCAAGTCTGGGTTGATTATTCTGCAAACAGCTTGTAAAGATTTGATGAAACCCTTGGTGCCTCCGATTGGGTGCCCGTTGGTGGATAGACTGGGGTCTACAATGTAGTTTCTTATAAAAAGGTTCAGTGCGTCAATTAACAGTACTCTCTTATTCTTCATATTCCAACTCGATGCTTAAGTCTTTGAGGATCTTTTCAAGTTCCTCAATTAGTTTGTCTTCATCGCTGGAGTTGGTGTAATTGTGTTCTTCGAGAGCATTTAAATAATAGAGAGCCTCATCAATCAAGTCTCTCTTCTCTTCTAACTTCTCTCTAAGTCCTTCATAATCATTCATAGTAAAGTTCTCCTTAATCTTTTAGAACATAACTATGAATGATTTTTCTTTTTGACCTCCAACGATCTTGATTATAATATCAAAGGATGTTGGAAAAGTCAAGAAGTATTTATCGATGTCGGTAAATTACTGTCTTTTTTTTCTTTGAATGGTATTTGTATTTATAGATGACTTTGGTCTTTGTGATGTAGCGGGGCACATACTTAACTTTGGTCCTATACACATAGGTGGGGACGTGTTTAACTTTGGTTTTGTAAACGTATTTGGGGACATAGATACGCTTTTCGACGATGGTGGGCTGCTTTAGGTGATGCACTCTGATTGTGCAACCAGAGAGTAAAATAGCAGCGATAAGTCCAATTAATATATTCTTCATTAGTGTAGCCTCCTATACTAATTAGACGTATCGCTGGCTTATTTATTCACCAGTTTCTTCATAAAAGTCTTTTGCTTTGCCAATACGCTTGTCAAACTTCTGGACTACTTCCTCATCCATCACATCGTAGACACGCTGCTTGAAAGCTGGGTCTTTCATCTTCTCATCCCATTTGGCGGGCTGAAACTTTACTATCTTACCATCACCCATCTCTAACGAAAACCACGATCCGGCACTCGTCATGTAACTGGAACCTTTAATGGCTTCAAACAAACTTTGATCGTCTTGGACACCGATATCATCAGTACCCCATAAGATTTTAAAGTTGCATTGTCGACCCTGTGTTCCGAAACGGCTCTTCTCAAGTTTTACCTTGACCTCTGAGCCGATGCGAAAGCCACTGTCGTCGACGATGAATGATGCCTTAGCCTTGCGACCTGTTAACCAGATGCGAAGGGAGTAGGCATAGATCATTGCCTTGCCACCGGGAGTGACATAGGGAGTAGTCATTGCCTCGCTGGGGCTTCTGGTAATGTTACTCTTCAACTGGTTAAGCACCAAGAATGTTGACTGACTGTTCGCAATAGGAACAGTTAATTTGGACATTCCTTTGGCTAAGATACGAGCCTTTACTGCCATGGAAGATTGAGGATTAAAGTCTCCTTCCACGTCGGAAATAGCAGGTGTAAGAGCAAGAGAATCCCAGATGAAAAGCATACGATTTTCATTGTTGACCAGAAGATCCTCGATAGTTTCCAATACAAACTCAACAGACTGAGCCTGAACATAAAGTACAGTACCAACATCGCAACCCGCCTTCTCTAGAAAGGTTGGATCAATTGCTGATTCCGAATCAAAGTAAATAACATCGATCCCTTTCTTTTGTGCATTGGCTGCAACTTGTGCTGCCATGTATGATTTACCAGTCGCTTCTAGACCTGCGATCTCGGTTACTTTACCGACTGGTATACCTGCTAACTTTCCTTTGCAAACAATAGAATCAAGCCAGCGTGATCCTGTTGGGATCCAATCAATAACTTCGGTTGGATTTGCTTCATTTAGATTGTGTGCAACAGTCATGCCCGCACGTTTATTAATCATCTTACGCATGTCTGTCATAGACAACTTGCCTACTTTGGTCATAATATTTCCTTATAAAAAAATAGGGGGGCTTTCGCCCCCCCTAGGTTATCCTGCCAGTTCTTTGAGGGCAGCTTCTACGTCATTAGAGGGTTCTGCTTTCCCTCCATACTTAGAAGTCTCGGATGAGACAGTCTCTGCATCTACCTCAGAATTGAGGAACTCATCAAGGATGCTTTGCACATCTTTAGCGGATTTGCGCTCGAAAAGCGTATCCAAGTCTGGGACAGTGGCAACAATCTCCTGACATGCTTCATCACCATCTTCGCACAATGAGGAGGATTTACGTCGTGGCTGTACCTTTGTTTGCGGGTACATCATGCCGGGAGCCTTCCCATAAACAAGAACAAGATCTGTTCCCTCAATAGGATCGGTAATATCACCGTAGTCTGGATTAAGCACCAAGCTGAGAAGGTTCTCATATACAGTCTTTCCGTATCCCCAAACCTTAACACCTTCAGCTTCTTCTCCGCGAACGAGGACAGGAGAAAAGAAGCGCTGGCGGGCAAAGAGGGTTTTTGCCTGTGTTACACTTTCATTCGACCCTTCATTGAAGAGCTTCGTAGCAAAGTTACACACAGGGCAATCATCCCCAAAGTTGCGCTTCGGGCAAAGGAAACCAGAACTGGCTCCTAGATTGTAGTGGAAGTGATGCTCCTTGAAAGGGTCTTCGTCAGGAGACGGAAGGATGCGGATAACATTCTCCCCATCCTGTGGTCGCCAGAAGTCGGACTTCTTTCCACCCCTACCTTGAGCAGCACTAAGTTTTTGTTTCATCTTATCAATATTAATAGCCATTATTTCTCCTTTTTAAAAAATCATATACACATTATAAGCGATCTAAAATCAAAAGTCAAGAACTTTTTTCATTTTGTATCTCTGATGTGCTTTCAATGAAATAAGCGTATTTGTCTGGGTATTGGGTAGAAAATACACCATAGGAAACTTTTACTTCTCTCTCTTGTGGTGTATCTTTTACTTGGCTCATTATCTTACTCATTAAAGTCTTATCAGTTTTTAATTCCGTTTCTGGAATAGCATAATAATAGCGCTTTTCTTTTGTATTGTCAAGAGAAAAGAATGGGCTTTCTTTGCCCGTTTCTGGATTTAATATGCCGAAGGTTGAAATGCGGCAGGTGTTTTTTGGGTTGGATAAGGTTCCAACGATTGGCTCTGTGTGATTAAAGATGTTAATCATATGGATTGTCGCGACGATTACTTCGTTTAAGCTATCGTAATAGCCCATAATCGGCGCTCCACCTAAGATTTTGTCTATCAATTGGTTGTCAATGGCGTAAAGATGCTTAAAAACGCCAGATCTTGCGTATTGTTGCAGGACACCAAAGACAACATTAGTTTGTAATCTTCTTGTGTCTGATAGGGTGGCTACGTCTGGGTGGATATAGAGGATACTGATGTTTCCTTTACCATGAAGTTGTTCTAAGATGCGGAGGGCGGCACCAGATATGATGCTAGACCCTGCTACAATAAAAAGTATTTCCCCCTCAACACCTTTTAGGTGCTTGCCTATAGATGGGAAATTCTTCTCGTAATCCTCCGGGTGACTGTATTTGGGCACACGAATAGTAGAACCCTCTTCGTGGTCGATGGTAATCACTTTGTATTGAGGATGCTTTGCGAAGGCTTTTGTTAATTTATAGCCCGCAGATCCAAGCCCTACTAATATATCCATAAGTCTTTCATATCTCCAAAGTCTCTTCCGCCCAAGACGTTGGTCCTGAAGCTGCCAAGAGGGGTAGTCATAAACTCCCGGTAAACCGAATTAACACAATCGCCGTCTTCATCAGCGTAGTCTAACACAATACTATCGTGAATGATAAATGCTATTTTAGTTTTCTTGCCCTCAAGCATTTCGTTGATGGCTACAGCCCTATCCATAATCAGATCACTACAGGTGCTTTGGATAATGTAATTTAGAGAATGATACTCGTCAGATGGGATCTCTCGATGGAACATGGTTTTTACCGACTTACCATCCCAAAACATCTCCTTTACCGCTTCCCTATCATAGAGCCTAGATAGTTCCTCATCTTCGGCGTTTGGGTTGTAAAGCCATGAAAAAATCCTCTTTTTTGCCTCTTCTCGCGTAACCTTCCCACCGAAGAGTTCGTAGACATTGTAATCATGGAGGTCGATGTGTGGTTGGGGCTTGCCAAGAAGACCAAGGAGAACCCTAATCTCTGCTGCGTTATAATCGAGTTCCACAAACCATTCGTTGTTTGGTTTGATTATCTTCCTGAACTTCTTATCCATGGTGAGGATTGGAAAAGAGTGTTTCTCCGTCGTCAGCCTTCCTGTCTTGGTACCAAACGGGTTGAATTTAATGTAGGGGTCCGTTCTCATAATCTTCTTGTAGAAGTCTTTTGTTCTTGGGTCAGCCAAGTCATTATTGAGGACAGATAAGTCAATGTTTAGTTTCTGGTATTTTATGTCTGTGACCAACTTTGTGATCTCAACTATGTTCTCATAGTTCTCTGGTCGAGGGTAGGTGTCGAGGACGTTTCTGGTAATCTTGTCCTTCATTAGGCAAAACTCTTTTAGGAAGCCTTCTGGGACGAGATCAAAGAAGCAATGATCCTGTAGGGAAACCTTAGCAGTGGCGAATGATTTGTAGAATGCTTTGAGTTTTGACCAGATACGGTCGAAGTCTTCTTTGAGTTCTGGTGGGCAGACTTCCTCTAGGGACTTGCCTTCACAGTAAATGTTTGCGTAATCAACGGGCAGGTCTTTTAGAAATGAAGCATACTTCCAAGTCTCGTTGCCTTCCTTGGGTAAGTCTTTGTAGATTTCTCCGTCTGAATAGATGCCTAGGCACTTTTCTTTTTCGTCTAGGGCTTGGAATAACAATGCTGACCTTTTAGTAAAATTGTTTCAGGTACCGTTCAATATACCCCAAAGCCGAGGCTGTGTCAACCAAATTATACAAATTGTCTATCTTTTTTATATTTGCTTTGATAGCATCTTCATCAACATTGGCTTTCAGTTCTTTTAATCGCAACATGAAATAAAGCTTCATAAAAAAAGAAGTGCTGAATTCTTCATTAAAATCTAAAATTGATATTGGGATCCTATCAATTGTTATCTTCTTTGAGCGCCCCGAACCGCAAGGCACTGTGTCGATGGCGTATGGGAATTGTTTTACATACCTAGCATAAAACTTGAACAGCTTCTTCCTTAGCCCAGTTACATCTTTTGCCGTCGAATTAAAATAGTATCTATCGAAAAACGTGGTCAGGGTTAGTGGCTCTGGGCTTTCGCTCATGGGAAGTTCATGGGAGTGTGGTCCAATTCCGTGTGGTATTTCATTTGGATAATTCCACCCCTGCTCTTCTGAAGTGAGGAAGCTTCTTATTGAGTGTTTGTGCTTTATGCCATTTGGATCTGTAAATATATCAGTCTCCCCATTGCCATCTTCATTAATTGAATATTGGTGAGAGTGTAGATCTAGCCCAGTGTCCAAGGGCAAGAATGCTTTTTTCTTCATCTTTGTTTCGGAATTTCTAGGTGTAGATAAAAACTTCATCATTCTGCCCTCTAGATAAGCTAGCATTTTTGGAGAACTTAAGTTAGCGACCAAGCGGAATGGGACATTCTTGTCGACCATAAAGCCATATTTTGATGCAATCATCAAATATGTTTTGTAATTTATATTGTTCAAATACGTATCGAATATTTTAAACACATTGGACTGATCGTCTTTCGATATCTCGATGCATAATCCAGAAGCCATTGGGGATGTAATATCTGACAGCAACATCCCCTGTGTTGTTAGTGGAATGTCACTTACGATATTAATCATACAAAGATTTAGAAATATTTCAAAAAAGTCTTCGGGGTTCTTGATCCTCTTGTGCTTGTTTCCCATTTTAAGATACTTCTTAACAAACGATTCATATATTTGATCGTCCATTCGTTCTCGCATTTCTATCGGATCATCCCACGCCTTGAATGCTTTCATTGGCTTTTTAATTCTGCCCCCGTCATCAACTAACTTCTGACCATTTTTGCCATTCATATATCGTTGCATATCGTTGAAAGCGTCGACAACAAAATCAAAGGCAAACAAGCTGTCACTGGTGATGTCTTTAAGTTGAGTAATGAATTTAGGACGAGGGATCAGAATATTCTTCTGTTCGTCCATTAAGCCGTACATTCTATTTTTTTGCAACCAGAAATCTATCGGCTTTGGATATCCAAACCCTTCTGGATATAACTTATCGTATTTCTTTCTTTGATCGAAAAGAAGTTTGGCAGGGACATTGTTTGTTATGTATACGTTTTGATTATATTTCTTATATCTTGCCATAGTTTTATTATTTTACTCCGTTTCTATCGAAGAGGTTTGTTGAGCGCTAAATTGAGCATCTTCGTTGCCGGAGTTCATGTTTGCGCTAGTAGCTAGGGCTGCTGCTTCTTCTGGTGTAAGCGTTCTTCCAGATGCTTTGGAGGTGCGATCACCTCCGTTGGATTGCCAAGCTGCTGTCACATTAGTTGTCCATTCCCCGCTGGAGTTTATGTCATTTGATACTGATGTGACCATGTAATAGCCACCGAGACCCAATTCTTGAATTATAGATTTTTCATTCCCTCCTCTTCCGAAGCCAGAAATGATAGGGCTTATTCGTATGTATTTCCCCGGAGCAAATAAGTTATTGCCAACCATTGTCATCTCAATGTTAAATATGTTCCAAAGTTCGATAACTGAGTTTGGATTTCCTCCAGACATCTGCCTTTGTACCATCATCTCCCTTTGACCAGCAGCTTTAACTTTTACAAATTTTATATCTTTTATCAGGTCCGTCCTTCCCCCCGTGGAAGAAGACGAGGAGTCTCCAAATACAAAGTTGTATACTCCGTTCTCCGTATCTTTTTCATAACTGTTTTTTAATCCAACGATTTCTTTTGTCTCAACACCGTAGATAGTGAGGTAATTCCATATTTGAGAAGCTTTAGCTAACTTAAGAATATTTGGGTCTGTATAGCTTTTAAAACGATCCAAATCCTCTTTTTTGTCTATACCTAGGCGACCGTATGTCCTATTGAATGATATGGTATGTCCGTCTGATAGGGTTCGGCTGCTGCCAACTAGTATGGGATTGTTCGCTCTAATGAAAGTAGTTCTCGCTCTTATTGGGCTAAAGACTGGGGATCCTGCTAGTTCTTGATTCAACAATGGCACGATTAATTGATTAACCAAGCCTTGCAAGAAATCCATTAATGATAGTGCTTTGGCACCTTTGTTGATAATTGTCTCCGTAAAGAATCTTGAAAACATCTCAATGCTAACAGGGACATCTGCAAAGTTGATCGATTCTCTTATTTGTTTTGTATCTCCACCACTTGATTGCTGTTGTTGGTTATCAACAAGGTTAATCTTATTCTCATATATAAAGTTTCCTAAAATTAAGCCTATTTTTCTGTCTTGCATCTCTTTAAATACATCATCGCTAATTGCCTGTTGTATCAGGTCGCCCAGATAAATAAAGGTAACTCTCTTCTGGTTAACTGAGAAACCTGCACTAGTGTTCTGAGCTTTGCCCAAAGCTTTGTTTAAGCCGAGTGCCACCGCCAAATTAATATTTACGGCATCATCTCCAATACCAATCGAGCTTTCGTATCTATTCGCCTCTGATCCGGCAGCTTTCTTTGCTTGTTCGACAACTTGATCGTTTATGGCTTTGTTTAAATTGTCTCCAAATACTCCGCCTCCTTCGACTAATTTAGAATTGTCCGACATTAATTTAGATGCTGTGGCGTTTTTCTTTTTAACTAATTCACCCTTTAAATCCTTAATCTTACTAGAGGCTTCCGAGGAGAATTGAGGGGAGAAGAGAAGCAATTCATCCTTTGGTACATCAAAAGAATACACTCTTCCGTTTTTCACTATGTTGTTCATGAAGGAAGCATATCTTGCAATTTTGTTTACTCTAGAAATGGAGCTAATAACGTCTTCTAGTGCTTTCTCCACCTCATCGACGCTAGCCCTGATTGCTACTTCCATTTCTCGTGGTCCAGAGGTGGCAAACGATTCCGGGTTACCCGGCATGCCAGCTGGCATTTCGACCATTATTGTTTCATAGCCGACCACTCCGCCCTCGCCTTTGATCTTTTCTATTTCTTTAATCTGTTTCTCAATTATATCGTTCTGCTCCTTAATAGCTTCAGAAATATCCCCGCCTTGTCGAGGCAGATTAGCTAATTTCGCTTCTGCCGCAGAGATAAAATCTCTTTTTTTCGCCAGAGTGGTCCTAACCATGTCGCGCAGCCTCTTTGCTTCGAACTTTGCCTTATCGGCAGCTTTTGCCACTTCGCTTTTGGATCCGTCGCCAATAGCTGGAGTATTCGGCATTAGAACATCAAAGCTTAACTTTTTTGACATCTCTCTGTCAATGAAGGAATTGTAACTCATATTAAGGGTCAGCATTCCATTTTGCTGAATGTCTAGCTCATAATCTTCAAGCTCAAGAATAAGAACTATATCATTAAACTCTGCCCCTGCCGCCGAAGCAGCTTCTAAATCTGGGGTGTCTCTTAAGACTTCGGATGCCACATGGTTCCACCCGATCTCTAGCCTCAAAGAATACGAGGCATATGCCTTTGGTCTGATTGCGCTAGCATTATCTTTGGCGCGTCCAGCAGTTCTTTTAATTAAATCTAGGTATGAAAAGGGAACATCCTCCCCTTTGTCTTTGGTTTTGCAAGTATATACTTTGTTTAGGGCACTAAACGAATTAAATCCTAGCGATAAAGAAGCCATTACATGCCTTGATGCCCCGAACGATGTTTGATCTTTGAGACTAAAACTCAACTCTTTGAAAAACGCCTCGGAGCTTCTATCTTGGGGATTTAATACTGTTTGTGCTCCGTAAAGAAACAAGGGTATTTCTACCTCGTCAATCGCCTTATTATCAGTGTCTCGATAAACTTTATATATCCTAATCTTCGGCGTTCTCGCTGAAGCGAGGACTGGGTGACCACCGACCTCGATGAAAGGTGTAACGCCCACCCCTTGCGATGTGATTTTAGAGATTAAGGTGCTGGGAATTTGGTCCTCCAAAGAAATGAATCTTTTGTAACCGTTTGGTTGTAAGTCCTTGGAGTTCTTAGCGTGTATATTGATTTGATTCAACAGAAGACGCTGAGAAGCCTCAATAAAATCAACACTGTCAGCATTTAGACTTAATTCTTGTTGGAGATTATTTAATTCATTTGGAACGCCAGCCATCTATTTAGTCCTTTTATCAAACATTGAAGTATTCCAGAGTCCTAGCCAGCGGCATTGGGACTTGTATCACATCTCCATATTGTATATTAGCTTCTGTTGGTTGTTTATTAAATAAAGCAATCACCCACCAGTATGTTGAATCTCCATAAAATTTATCTGCCAATTTATAAAAGTGGTCGCCTGTTTTCCAGAGATGTGTCTTCAATTGAAGATTACTAATTTGATTTGTCGTAGGGTAAGTGAATCGTCCTGTTAAGAATTGTCTTATTTGATTGACACCTCTTCTCTCAAAAATGCTTTTATACTGTGAAGTACCGTTAACACCTGTTCTTCTATTGTTATATCTGCTTGGCATTGCCTTGTTCCTTCTAATTAAATATTTGAATTCAATCCTTTCTTTTTCATCACCTCTCGAAACTTTTTATTATTAAGTATCTCTTTCATCGCTGCTGCGTGTGCTGGATCATATTGTTGTCGTGCCTCGTTTGATCTATCCGCCGCTTCGCCAGAGGGCGTGGCATACTTTACTCTTGTTACTTGTAAATCATCATCTGGGCTACCTGCGAGTGCTCCATTAACGTCCTTTACAGAGTACGGAAACGCTGTAAACTCTGATTTGTCTTTTCCGCTCGAATCAAATCCAAGTCTTTGGCTGTGAAGTGGGTTGAAATCGAAACTGATTGTCAAATACTTCGGATATAAAAAAAACTGCCCTTCATCATCGCCTTGACCGACCATCTCAAACACTCCCTCCTTCAAATCGAAGGTGTGATTAAGGGATGTTATATATCCTAATAAAGGACCATTGGTCTGTGCATCTTGTATTAGATTCATCATCTTTACTTGAAGGAGAGGTCTGTCTTTTAGCACTCCTCCATCGTAAGTCGGATACAAGAACTGCGCCATCTTTCCCATCTGACCCATATTCCTAACTGCTATTCCTGCCGATTCTGCTATCAATATTAATCTCACTTGCATTGTTCTAGTAGTGTTCGAGTAATTTGCAATCGAATCCATTCTGCCATAGGATTGTTCTGCTGTCCAGTTTGCGTTAAAATTATCTGAGAAGTCGTCGACGATGCCAGAATTAAAATTGATAGTTTCCCCTATCGCTGGGTATGTGATCTGAACTAGTTTTTTTTGAACGTATCCACGGAAACTATCGAGCATGGTAGTTTTTACATCTAGATCTTTGTATGGTGACTTTTTTACTTCTTTTGCCATTGTTTTGGTTCTCCGCTTATGTTAAAGCCATTTCCTTATTCATGATATCGACAACTGCCTGTCCCATCTTTCTCTTGTCCAACTCAACAGTAACATTCACAGAGGAACCTCCCGTTGTATTAGAAGGAGCAGACATTCTAGCAGCAATAGTTTCTAGGGCGGCGATTAGTCTTTCTGGTACTTGTCCTCCGCCACCACCAATAGCCTCGGCAACAGGGCCTCCGGGCTTTGCTGCTATTAATTGATCCTTCTTGTTGATTGGGGTGACCTTTGTTTTGCCTCCATTGTTTTGAATGATAGCATCATCAACCCCGCTAGTGGTTTGAAACCCCCCAGTTGTACCGATTTTTCCGATGGATGGTGTTCCGGTTTTTGATCCTTCACCAAACCCAGTAAAAGCAGCGTAGGTACCTGCCGCCATCACTCCCATTGCCGCACCCGCTGCCACGGCTCCGTAGACTCCTAATTTGGCAAAGTTCATGGCCACCGCTACCAAAGCAATAGCACCCGCGACTGCCAAGATGCTTCCTACTATTCCTTTTGATGTTCCATCTAATTGGTCCAAAAGCCCAGTTAGCATGCTGAATACTGCCATGCCGATCCCAATAGCTTCCATGGCCATACCTATGCCAGCCATCGCTTTTGCTGCTTTGCCAGCCCCTTTTGCTTGTTTGTCCAATTCCTCAGTCATCGATTTTGTTTGTTCTTTCGTTGATTCCAAAGTTTCCAATTGTGACTTAATGAATTCTTCTTTGTTTTTCGTTGTGACTATAGTAGCCTCGCCCTCCGCGGCCAATTGCGCTTTAATCCCTGCGGTCAATTTATCTTGATTACCTAGCATATCCTCTATTCCGGATTGCTTTTGCTGAAGAGATAACAATCTCAACTCTTTGGCAACATTGGCGATACTCATTGCCATGGCAGCAGCCTCTTGCTTTGCCACCTTAATACCAAGAGCAAATTTGCCAATACCCATGACCAACATGCCGATCATCACAGGGCCAAAAGCTGATCCTAGGGCGCTAGTTATTGCCGAGAGCGAGTTTGCAACTGGCTCCAAGAGTTTAGCAAATGGTCCAAACACATTCATGAGAGCGGTTTGGAATTTTTTTAGTGCCGGGATTGCTTCACGAGCCATGTCCTCGATGGTCATTGAGTTTTCTTTTTGTACTTTATCCAACTCTTCTTGGCTTTTAATCTGACCGTCCAAGATAGCAGTAAGGTCATCAATCTCCATGCCAAAGTTCTTAGCAAGGAATTGCTTCTCTCTGAAAGGCATATCTCCTAAAGTCTTACCTGCCCTAGCCAAGCCTTGCTGTAGGATTTCCACTTGAGCAAAAGGACCATCGGCTGCTGCCGTAACAAGTTCGAACGTGTCGACAAAAGAGCCTCCCAAAACTAGGTTAAAAGCTGCAACCTTGGAAGCTGCTTCATCAAACTCGTCCATCCCATCACTTAAGGAAAAAAGATTACCCCCAAGTTCGGCAACGGAAACGCCTAAGCTTTTTGCAGCAGCAGCAGTTTTCATCATGATGTCTGGTGCTCTTGCCCCAAATAGAGCTAGCCTAGGCTGGAGACTCTTCAGGGAGGCGCTAAGTTGATCCGGAGGGATGCCGATTGACGCTCCTTGTTCCACCATTGTTCTAAATGTCGACTCGGCTTGTTCTCCACTCATTCCCAGACTGGTCATCATGAAATTCAAGTTATCGCCTGTCTCAGATGCACTGATGCCTAACTGGCTTAAACTCGCGGCTGTTGCGGTAATCTTATTTTGAAGAGCTACATTGCTTTCACCGTTTTTGTCGATCAATTCTGTAAAGCGGGGAAAGTCTCGCAGCAAAGCAAGTTGAGCCTCCCCTACCTCTGCTATATTTATACCCAGAGCAGCCATCTCGTTTTGTAAGCCAATAACATTTCCTAGGAATTTTCTTCCTGCGCCCGTACCAGCAGCCAAGCTAGCCCCAATTGAATCAAAGGCAAGTCCGAGTTCAAGAACCTTGCTGCCCAAGAAGCCAACCATATTGCCGAGAGAAAAGACTTCTCCTATTTGATCGCTTATACCTGCTGCAAATCCTTGAATTCCGCCTTTAGCGCCTTCTGTTCCGATTGTTTTAAAAAGGTTTGTAAGACCGGGATTAGGCTTAAGCCCTGCCAAACTCCCCATCTTATTGACAAGGTTGGCACCAGCGGTTGTTCCTGCTTCTCTGGCGGCTGTGAGTTGGCGCTCAGTGTCGAGTGTCTTGATTAAAGTATTGAGCCTTTTATCTACTTCCTTGTTTTCATCGCCAGCGCTTTCAACAATCTCTTTTTTTAGAGTAATAATTTCAGCGATTATCTTTTTTTCTTCCTCTGCGGCGACATGAAGCAACCTACCCTTCGCTACCTCTTCGTCTAATAGGTCATTGTATTTCTTAGTTGTTTTAGTGATATCTTCGAGTGAGGTTTTTCTAAGAGTTGCAAAATCAAGCAAGCGTTCGGCTGCTTCTGCTTGCTCTCCATACAACATGGCTGTCTTTTGAGCATCAGAAATTTCTTCACCACGCATACGCCTAAGCCTAGCCTGATAATCGACTTGCTTTTGAAGAGCCTTGTTCATGCCTTCGAGGAGCTTGCTTTGTTTTGTTTTTTCCTCCGTGACTTTCTTTTGATCTTCAGGAGTATTGTTGTCGCCTTCAGCCATTTAAAAAGGTTCCTCTATTTGAAGGGCCACTTGATTTTTGTTGCTTTCTCAAAATCAGCGATAGCCCTCTCTAGTTTATGTCTATTATTCAAAGTTTTTGGGTCAGTTAGACCGAACTTTTCGAAGTCATTGAGGTATCTCCTCTCATTCCCTAGGGTGCGAGCAAAGAGATTCAATTGCTCGGATGTTCCCCTGATTTTTGTAACTGGCTTAAATCCCCCACCGAACATCGCCTTAAGGATAGTTTCGATCTGGAAGCCAAGAGACCTCAAATATGATTCATCGACGAGATCTGAGTTTAAATCTATCTCAATGGGTGCAAATTCTTCTACTTTATTGTTGTTCATAGCATATTCCTCCGATATAAATAGTTATAGATAATAAAAAAAAAGATCAAAATAAGCCTTTGGTTATAACTTACCTTGATCTGTTTTTAGATTTCTCTACTTGTTGGTTTTCTTCTTCAAATTGTTTCTGTAGTCTTCGGATAAACCATCTTCTAATCATTATTGGAAGATTGTATGCCTCAATGAAGCTCCAGCCACCGTGATGCTTGAGGGAAAACATCTCCTCATAGACACTTTGAATGTAATTACTGCTTAGGCCAAAAAAAGTCGGTGGTAAACGGTACCTCCAAGGCTTGCTCAAAACCACAGTCGCCGCACTCATAATGTTGAACAAGCTCAACATTGGGCATAATATTTCTGTAAGTTGTCCTCAAGAACTTAGAATCCAAAGCTGGCATGTTATCAACAAACTGGCTAATTTCAACTGGGGTTCCTTCGGAAGTAATAGATACTACATATCCTTTAATTTGGTCTGTCATCCCCAAAGGATCTAAGCGATGTTTCTTCCTAGAAGCTTCATGGGCTGCAAGTTTTTTTTCATCATGACCTGTTTGTGGCTTTACCTCCACTACGGCATTGGTCTTTGGAAGTGTAATCAGGAACGTTCCATTGTTTGTTTGCTCTGCATCATATTGCGAAAGCTCTGGATCGTTGATTACTGCTGCTTCTTCTAAATCAAATTCCTTCTCTTCAGCGCTACCACAAGACGGGCAGGATACTTTTGTAATATATTCCGCTCCATATCCAGTAATTCTCGTTGCAACAACCAATGCGTTCTTGTCGCCAATGATGAGATCTTCAACCTTCACATTATTTTCCACGATAACGCTTTGAAGAAGCTTATCAATGGCGACACCTTTCTTAAGATAAGACTGGTTAACAAGGATATCCTCGTCCTTCGCTGTCATATGCCTAATTTCGATTGTGTCTTTATTGTGGAGGGGGTGACCTTCTGCATAGAACTTGCCCTTGGAAGGCAAATCAACATACTCAGTTGGAACAACATAAGACATTGTTTGAGTTCTTGCTTCGTGTTGTTGTAGAATTTCTTGGGGGGGAATGTCTGAATCAGGGGAAAGTGGACCCCCAAAACGATCTTGGTTATTTCTAGAACTCATCTATGCCTCATTAGATTGTGTGGTATAGTAACTATATCCTACTTCAAAAAAGATGTTAAATATTTTTTGCGTTATTTGACTTCTGCGCCAAGACCTGAGATGTTCTTAAAATCTTTGCCAGCATTGGCTCTTCTTGGACCCTCATTCTCACCAGCAGTATTATAAGTTGCGTAGTCATATTTAACTGTAACATCGAAGGACATAAGTTCGTCTCCGCTATAGTCAAACTCTCCAAAATTGGCTTGGCTAATCCAAGCATTGTGAAGTGACCACCTATCGATGATACCACCGTCTGCATCAATTGCCGTAATGAATAGGTTTATAACTGCTGATGCCTTAGATATCGTTCCTTGGGACTTAGGGTTAATTGCTTGACTAGGGAGTCGATATCCAGAAGATGCCAGCATCCCCATCAACATAGCGGTAGAGTCTGGATTAACTGCATCAACAACACTAAAGGAAACATCTTGCCAAGTTAATCTTCCGGGGAAGTAAAAGGTGTGATTCAAATAAGAGTGAGTCGCCTCGTTAATTTGAAAACTTGGGCGACTCACCTTTTGGATTAGCCATTGCTCAAAGCTTTGTCCACCCTTAGAAACATTTAAGAGAAATCTATACTTTCTTTTTGCTTCTGCGTTTGAATTTGCCCAAAATCTTTTATTGTTGTCGACTGCCATTGTATTAAATTTCCTTTAATTTTTTTGATTATAAAACCTGTTATATTATAAATAGTTTTTATATTACTTTTTAGTCCTCAAATCCTGCGCCGGAGTTGGTAATCACGAAATCAATTGCGAAGAACTCAACAGCCTTAGTAGGTTTCAAAAAGACTTTCGCGTAGATAGTGTTTCTGTCGATAAGGTCTGGTGTGGTTGTAGATTCATCCAAGATGACCTTAAAGGCATCTAGACCAAAGTTATTCTTAATATTGTTCAAGAATGGATTAGCTCTAGATAAGAAGTTGTTCCAAGTTAATTCAACATTTGGCTCAAATAACAATGTGGAAGCAATTCTGGAGATTTCCTTCTTAACAAAGATCATCAATCTTCTCACGTTGATTCTATCCAAAGCAGAAGGTGTAACTTGAAGGGTCTTTTGACCGAAGATTACAATACCCTCATTTGGGAAAGTTGCGATTGGGTTGATGTTTGCCTCGTAAAGATCGTCTCTTTGCTTAGAGGTCAATTTGCTTCTAACCATGGTAACAGGGATTCCTGCTGCGCCGCCTGTCAAGCCGCCTCTGCTAAACCCTGCTGGTGCAAACCAGAGGGCTGATTCTTTCTCGGAGAAGGATAGTGCTCCTAGTGCTGCCACTGATGGTGGTGCCCACAAGCCCCTTCCATTAATTGTATCTGTAATTCTAACCCAAGGGTAGTAACAAGCACCGTAGCTTGAGTTAAGATTACGTGCAGTCATGTTATTGACAACATCGGCAACATGAGTTGTTGAAATCCTTTGCTGCTCAGTCTGATAGTCTTCAGAGGCTGGTGTGTATCCACCTCTTGGGTCGATGATTGCCAGAGTGTCTCCACGACCTTCTACAATTTCGATCATAGATGTTGTAAGACCTTGATTAACAATTCCGGGGGCAGTAAGAATATTGCCTTCGATGAATTCTGCATCAGCATACATATCAATAGCTTTCTTTACAGAGTAATACATAGAGTATCCAACATCAGTTGCTCCTTCGGGAAGCGCTCTGGTTTGATTAAAAGGTTCTTCTTCTGTGATGTCAAATCCATTATAGCCTCCATAGAACGGAGAGGTGAATCTATCATATCCAGCGTCCAAAACAGCCTTGTAAGATCCAGTCATAGCTGTAATTGAAGCTCCCCTAGATCTAGAACCAGAGGCGTAGAATACAGAACCTGTTGGGCTACCACCGCCAAGACCAGAAACGCCGCTTCTCTGCAAATCATCAAGAGAGAAGTACCAAGATACTTGGGTCGTGTCTGCAACTGGTGTGAATCCGTTAGCCCCTCCTGCGCCTTTTGGCAATGTATATAAAGTGTCAAAATTGCTCTCGTCGAATACAACCGACGTGAGTGTTTGTGAGAAAGATGCTCCGAAGTAAGCCTCAGTCGGATCCGACAACCCATCTGCGCTAGCACTAATTCTTAGAGGAATTTCTGGGAAACTAACTGACCCTGTGAATTGTATTCCAGTATGATTAGTACTTAACTGGACAACTCCGGGGTCGATGGATCCTGTCACCGCACCAAAGCAGTTTCCGGCGGATCCGGAACCAGCATCAAGAAATGGTGCCACGTCCGTAACTGGCAAGCTTCCCGATAGATGCTCTTGACTACTGACAAGGGAGAAGTCTTTTAATTTGACTGGTCCATATACCCCGAACGGAAGAAGTTCAGGGTTTGTCTGTGCGGCTTCAACAGAAGAAGCCATTTCTATGCGAACAATCTTGGAGATGTTAGGATAGGATCCATACTCAACCAATCTAAGGTTGGTGGTGTCCCACTCTACATGCATATCGCCAATTTGACTAGCGATATAGTTTGGTGAGTTGGGATCTAAAGTAAGGTTTGTGTATCTCTCAACATATTTCCTAGCACCATCTGAATCCCTAGCACCTCTGATAGCCAAAGTGAAAGTTCCGTATGGGGTATTATCATTTCTAGAGTATCTCAAATCTTCAATAGAAACCTTAAAATCTCTCTGCTCCTCCTCTCCTGTAGATATAGTATGAAGCTTAAATAGTTTTGTGATTGTATTAAGGTTCTCAGGGTTGTAAGGAGGGCTTAGGTCTGCATTGACAGATTCGACTGCGCTTGCAGCAGTGTTTCTCAAGTCCTGAGAGAAGAACCAACCAGTTTGCGATGGGACTGTAGCGAATTTAAAATTACCACCATCAGCCATGGTAGCGCCATTACCAATTCTCATAATGACACCATAACAATTTTGACTAGCAGAAAGGGTTTGTTTGACATGTCTATCGTAAGACTGACCTAGAAAGAAGGTTGATGTACTGTCATTGGCTGTGTCGACCAACGCGCTGTTTGTTTTCGTTGGATTGGTGTTAAAAACTTTTCTGATATAGTTTTGAGAACTTTGATCAAAGTTAAATGCTGTTTCCTTAACAATGTTGTTTTCAGAAGCAAGTGTCCTGTTTCCTGTTTTGTTATAAACTCTAATTTTGAATGTCTTGCTGGTGTCCAATGAACAAACCATAACAGAAGATCCTGTGACTTTCGCCCCACCGTTGAACCCTAAAGTGGAATTTCTAATAGATCCAGAAAGGGTAGGACCGCCTTCTGTGCTATAGAATGTTGCAGCCAAACAACCGGGAACAGACTCTCTATCTTGGCCGGCAGCCCCAGAATTAAAAAGGAAAAGACCGTATGCCCCACCACCTTCAGGAGATGTAGCGCCAGTCTTCTTTGGCAATTCCCACCCTGCGGTCGCATTAGAATCGCTAGTCGCTGCTTGTGGGTGTTGATCTCCAAGGAGACGAATAAAGGTTAAAGGAGAATTGTTTTTTAACCAAGCTTGTGCAGCATAAGCAGCAAAAGTAGGAGCAGTTGGGACACCACTTCTCCAGATATCACTTGACTCTTGACCCGATACAGGGTTACCAAAGAGTGTTATAAACTCTGAAAATGATTGGACATTTACTGGTCTATAGGCTGGTCCTCTTCTTGCTCGACCAATTATTACTGGTCCGATTGCATCTGAAGTAGATGGCAACTGTGAGTTGTCGATTTCCTCGATAAAAACTCCGGGTGATACAAACTTGTAATCTCTTGCTGACATTATCGAATTCTCCTTTACTCCGCCTGTATATTAATGACGGTATTATTTCTTTAGTAAATAGTGTTTCGTTTTTTGAAAGTCCAAAATTATTCTCTATACTTGCCGTCCACTCCAACATTTTTTTTGCTATCTCCGCCGGGACCGCCTTCGACTAAAGGGTCTCCCCATACAACATGCTCCCGTTGGATCCTCACCTGAACAGCGTTCTCCCTAATAGAAAACCTTGGGGTCTTTTGGTTATCGCCTTCGCCAACCAAGTATGCTAAAACCTCTATTTGAATAGAAGTCTCATACTTCCTCTCCTCTCCTTCCATCGCATCAAGATTATTTTGATTTGAGAAAGTAGCCGAAACAAAGGCTTCATATCTGTGCCCGTCTCGATTTACCACAAAACTATTGATAAATCCGGGTCTTGTTATAAAGGGCTGTACCAATTCATTCATTTGCTGTTGATACTCAGTCTTTATCTTGATAACATAGTTAACTGAAACGTGTACAATTGGTGGGATGGATATTGTTTCATACACCACCTTCTTGGTGGGCTTCCGAACAAACCTCGGAGCAGCGACATTGGAGGTGCGCCTGTTCGCATCTGCATTTGCAAAGTTGGATGTCTTGTCCTGCTTTATTCTCCTTGATATTACTACTGATCCGCCTTTCTCTGGCTGCGTCTGTGTTGGAAACATGCCTCCATAATAGGCTCCCTTGCGAGTGGGACTCTTATCGATATCTTTTCTTTCAATAGTGATTGCTGGGAGGATAATTAGACCTTCTTCGTCTCTATATTCTTTGTCGTGCTTGACTTGAAACGATCTCTCGGCAGATGCCCAGATGACAGGGACTTTTTTTCTTCCGTCGTTGGTTTTCGTCTTGAGGTCGAGATTGTCATTGATATAATCATATATGGCATAATCCACCGTCTCAAGAGTTGAGGGTGCAAAATCCAAATCATTATCTAGACTTTTCTTATCTTCAGTTGGTATACCAGTGTAGTTAGACATATCCTAATCCTAATAAGCGTTAAAGGTGCCTTTCCTTGCTCTCTTGCAAGTTGCCGCTATTTCATATTTGTGATCTACTTGACCAAATAGTTCCCTAGGCTCGTTTAAAGTGACAATCTCATAGTGAAATTTTCCATATAAAACAAAATCACCTTCCCTAACGAATAGGTCTTGGTCCTCTGTTAGCCTTCTTTTATGGAAATAGATGTTGATAGAAGATCTCTTATCTACTCCAAAACTATTATTCGTTGTTTCCTGACCTTCCCAGCCAATTAAAGCATAAACTCTGACGGGTGGTGAGAAAGTCTTTTCTATCGACTCTCCATAAAGAGGATGAAATCCAGTATTATCGAGACTTATAGGGTAATAAAGGACTGTTTGACCAATGACCCGCTCTATGAGTTCATCATTGATCTGCTTGACCAAATTGCGCTCTTTCTCCCCAGTAAACAAGGGAGCAGGGGGATTAGTTGGTTGTGTCCATTTGTTATCTGCCATTTACCTACCCTACAAACACTGATGGTGGAATATTCATTAATACCTTTTGTGTCGAATCGGCTACGTTTCCGTCTTTCTCAGCTAGTTTTTCGTATGTCAACTCGTCTAGGACAGTTTTCAGTTCTTCTCTTAAAAGATTTTGCTGCTCCTTAGCCTCGGACACAAGGGCTGGACCATTTAGGGTTACGGTTTCGTTGGGAATAGGTATGGTGGCAAACTTGCTCCTAATCATTCCCAGCATTTCTTTGGAGACAGCAAGAGCAAACCTTCTAATCCACTGCTTACCAATCGAGTTAATCTTGTCATAAGGTATGTTCTCGAACGGAAGTGTATTCATATTATTAACACCTGTCGCGCCGTCTTCCTTACCAGCCTCTTCGGTCCATGGGTCTGTTCTAACGGAGAACTCAACCCACATCTTTTCTGGAGACAGTGTGCTAGGGGATGGAAATAATCTTAGATTGTTGTCTTTGATCTCGTAAGAATAATGTGATGCCCTAGTATATATCGCATCTTCGAATGCCATCGATTGTGCCTTGTTTTGCCAAACGGGGATTATTTCAAAGGTAGAATCATCCGAATACTGACCATAATGGCTCATGTTTCCAACAGTGTTTAAGCCCCCGTAGTATCCGTAAAATCTCCACATAGCGTATGGCGTTTTATAATAAACTTTACGAACGGTTATTCTTTTATCTCCGTTGGTCCCAAGCTTTTGATAAAATGGACTATCAGAATCTGTTGTAGCTGTGTTCTTGACAATTGATTGCAAGTCATAGTCCTGTACTTTGGTTACCGTATCAAAAGACGCGGAGTAAATAGGGGTGGCACCGCCGATTCCAGACTCGGTTGAGACAGCATCTCCGACTCTGCCAGCGTATTGAAAGCTGAACTTTGGATATGACAAGGCGGGATTTGATCCACTTATTGTTTCCCCACTATCGAACTCTCCGTCTGAATTGAAAGATCCTGTGCTCGATCCGAGAACACTTCCCAAGACGTTTTTTGCTTGATGGATATTGACAAGATAAGAATATTCCAGACATGCTTCTTCATAGGCAGCATAGACTTGGTATTCTGTAATCTCGACATCTAGGACATCGCCACCAAGTTTCTTATAAACATATGTTACTTGATCAGCTGCCCCCTGCTTAAATCCAGTTAGAGCAGATCCAGATCTAGCGTTGGTAACATATACCCCATATGGAAGGGGATTATCAGTTGCATTTACATTCTCAACGTTTCCTGTTATAGGTAGCCTAGAGATGCTAGTTGTGCTCGATGGTGTTAAAGTCGGGTAAGCCATTCATTAAATCTCCTAGACACAAGTGTATCATAGTAATTAGTTGTAGAGTGAAGTTAAAGCAGTATAGAAATAAAAAAGCCCCGCCAAATTAATGACGAGGCTCTTTGTTTGTCTAGATCTTATTGGGGTTAGCCATTAAGGTCGCGAATGACAACAACACCATACATGTCCGGTCTTACCATCTGCTTGGCATAACGGGTCATGACACCTTTGCGAGGCACGAAGTCCTCGGTACCAAAGATGGTTGGAGTTACTTGGAGTGGGACATACGGAGCATAAACATAGCCGCTCTCAAGGAACGATCCACCTTTACGTCCAACAAGCAAAACGTTACGTGGGAAATAAGGATCCACATAAACATCAAACTTCTTGCTCAATGAGCCAACATTAACTGCTCCAACAGAACCATTACCATAATCGTTTCCAATGCTAGCACGGAAGCCAGCAGTGAACTCAAGAATGTTAGCAACCTCTGGCGAACAAACAACAAAGTTTGCTCCGCCGCGAAGTGTCTTTCTGTGGATTTGAGCAGAAACATCATTGACTGTCTCAGCAAGTGTCTCATACCACTCAGAAACAGTACCAGTGAAATCGGCACCCATCAAGGACTCGTTGTCCAAGTTTCCGCCAACTTGCTGACCTGAGTCGCGCTGGAGGAATCTACCCGGTCGGCGTGACCAGTACTGAGTTGAAGCTGTAGCACCTTTGATAAGATCCTCAAGAATTTCACGGTCAATCTCAAGAGCGATTTGCTCAGAAAGAATGCTTGTGAGTTCAACTTCAGCATCAAGGTTGTGATAAGCACTAAGGTCTTGTCCAAGTTCTGGAGTCCACTTAGCCTTAAGCTTCTTGGTCTGAGCAGTAACTGCGATGGAATCAACTTTGATGTTGATTTCTGGGATATCAACGTTATTCTCAAGTCCCCACTTAGGATCACCAATGATAGAGCCAAGTGCCCCACCGGTAATAAGATCATCACTAATTGGGTAATTGAGTGTGAAAGCGTCAGCTACAGCTTGTGTCGAAGCGATAAGCTCAGTAACTGTAGCGGCAGTTGCTTTAAAGGAACCAGTTGCTGCATAAACAACTCTAAGTCGCAAGCTAGTGTTAGCACCATCGTACTTGTCTCCAGAAGATCCAGAGTGTACAGCGGTCAAACGACGAATTTGGAAAGCAGTTTCTGTAGTATTGCCACCAGTGTCCAAGAAAGGAAGTGATCCCGAGAATGCTACAAGATTCAAAAGATCTGATTGGCTATTATCTCCATTGACTAATAGCGCAACCGGGAAAGAAACGATTGCAGACCCGGAAAGGTCTGGATCGAAGTCAGCAGCTTTATCAACTTCATAATCTCCCGATCCAACAATACCAGAAATAAGGGTAGCATCAGCTTTGGTCCAGTTACCAGAACCAGTTGGGCTAGTAAGACCGTTATTCAAGCTGTATGGACCGTTTTCAAGGTTTCCATTGCCGCCACCGGAGAGAGAGATACCGTCGCGAAGTCCTTTCGCAACAACACCACCACCGTAAATGGAACTATCCCCTGCATAACCCGGCTTTGATGGGTCTGGAGTAGTGCTATCGACTGTGAAGTCGAGGAAGAAAATGAGTCCCGATGGGAGGCTCATTGGCTGAACGCTTACGAGATCGTTTGCGATCAAATTACCGAATACTCGGCGAACAATTGGGAATGCAACGGATGCAAATCCCTCGACATCTCCACCTACCATGGATGATGCCTCACGCAATAACTCTTTAGCTTGGTTTTCAAGCAAACGAGCCATGGTGTCTTTTTTCTGGTCACTGTCGAGTCCCTCAAGAAGTCCGGTGTTCTCCCACTTATTAAGTAGGGCAGCACCTTCTTTCTGGAGGTCGCGATTAACAATGCCTTCTGTTAATTTATTTAAAACTGACATAGTTTTATTTCTCCTTTAAGATTGTGTTTAATTTAAACCAGCCAATCTACGCATTCTATCAATGCGTGGGTCAGCCTGTGGTTTATTAGCCTCTTTAGTTTGTGGTAACAAAGTAGATTTCCTACTAACCGCCTCGCTTAGTGTTTTTGGGGACTTTTTATTAGTTCCGCTCACCGTGCTTTGAAGGGTTTCAAAGATTACCTTAGCCTCTCCAACTGATTTAGCATTAGAAATAGCTTCGACAAGTTTATTCTTTTGTCGCCCATTCAACGAGTCGCTAGACAATGCTTCATTAGTGTAGAGGAGCTTTGCGTTCTGTACTGAGGTTTCGTTCAGAGCGTCTTTTAACTTGAGAACAACGTCCTCAATGTGTTTGGTGTTAGACTGGAGGGTCTGGAGTTTCTTTTGAAGTTCTTTCTTTTCCACTTCAAGGGTCTCGACAGATTCTCTAAGTTTTCCAATTTCAGCAGGGATTACGTCGGTTCCCTCTTCACCCTCATCGGCATGAGCATTGAGGGCTGCTGCCTCTTCATAAGCCATTTTCTTTTGGCTATCAGGCATACCAAGCCATCCCGATTTCTCTGGATGGAAGTCGAGGGTGAGTTTCTCTGCAATCTCTTCGATTGTTTCTTCGTCTAAATTAATTTCTTCGTCTTCAAATAGGTTGGTCAAGTCGATTTCATCGTTCTCCTGAAGGGTTGGGTCTTCAAGTGTTTCTGATCCCTCAACTTCGTCTTCAGCGAATTCGTGACGATCAGTCATCTCTTCAGAGCCTTCTTCGGTCGACAATTCTTGATCGATCATTTGCTCAAGTTCTTCAAAGTCGAGTTCAACAATCTGTCCGTCTCCAGCAGTTTCGGGGGCGCTAACATCGGAGGCTGCCATTGGAATATTGTTGACCGTGCCTCCTTCTTCAGAAATAACTTCTTCCCGGTTAAGCATGGTGTCAACTGCTTCTCTGATATCTTGTGAATACTTCTCTACAATAGCGGATTCTGCGCTTTTGATCGCAGCTTCTTTGAGGGCTTTAGCGTCGACGATGGCTTGCTCTAACATTGATGACATTATATAATCTCCTAATATTTGGTCGCAAATAGACCTTTTGCGTCGTAGTAAATAGTTCTTTAAAGTTCAAAAATACAAAAAAATAACAACTTAGTTTATGAAATCACTAAGTTACCATGTTCATCCCATGATAGACTACATTTGCCTTCGAGAAAGCCGTTAATCGATTGTAAATAAAAATCCATCTCATTTGGCTGCATTTTGTTTGTTTTCAGTTGTTTGTAGCACCATTGAACAACGGTGTTTATGATAAATGCTTTTGGAGCGAACACGATATTACCATCAGAACGATAACTAGGATCGTTCTCTTCTAGGTATTTAAGAATATCTTTTCTGTCTTTTATTTGCATAATAAAAAAGTGAGGACGGAGATCCGTAGACCCCCGCCCTCGATTATCAAAAAGGTTTAGTTCTTGAGTGCTTTTTTCAAGTCATTGATCTGAACTTGTTGTGCTTTAACAGCCTCAACAAGAACCGAAGTAAGTCTCGAATAGTCAACTCCCTGAACTCCATCGGCGGCTACGTGAACAGCCTTTGGAAGAACATTTTGAACGTCTTGAGCGATGAAACCGAAGTCTCTTTCGCCCGAGTCATTCCAAGTGAACTCAACACCATTGAGGGACATGACAGTATCAAGAGCGTTATTCATTGTCTGAATTTCACACTTGAGGCTTTCATCCGAATAAGTCACGAAAGCAGATGCTCTCACCTTGTTCTGGTTGTTAGCACCGTTAGTAACATCCAAAGCGTACTCGGAAGTAGCATCTCCACCAAGAGTTAAGATAGTAGCACTAGAAGCGTTTTGGAACTTCAAGAGGTTATCTCCCGGTACATAACGCATGAACTCGTTCGCGGAAGCGCCGTGGGCTGTGAACTGCTTTCCACCACCGTCAGTACCAACAGTGAGGGTACCAGCAGCTTGAGTGTTTCCAGAACCATCAAAAGTGATTGCTCCGTTGTTTCCACTATCGAGGATAGAGTTAGCGGCTAGCTTGATTGGACCTGTGATTTGGCAAACATCATTAGCTTGGTTACCGAGAGCGAAGTTTCCACCCATGTCAACATTACCATCAATCTTATTCAAAGCGATAGCAGCGCCAGAAGCAACAGAAGCGTTGACAACAGCGTCAGAAGCCAATTTTGCCGCAGTAACAGCATCATCAGCAAGGTGTATTGTATCAACTGATCCATCAACGTACTGATCGCTATCAACAGAGTTTGCACTCATGTGAACGAGATCAATTGATCCATCAACATATTGGTCGGAATCAACAGAGTTTGCACTCATGTGCGCGAGGTCAATTGAGCCATCAACATACTGATCAGAGTCAACAGAGTTTGCGCTCATGTGAGCGAGATCGATTGAGCCATCAACGTATTGATCAGAATCAATAGAGTTTACACTCATGTGAGCAAGGTCAACAGCACCGGCAGCAAGTTCATCACTGTCGACGGCATCATCAGCAAGCATGCTGTTTTCAACTGCGCCAGCAGAGATTGTAAGGGCACCGCTTGCAGCAAGAGTAGCATCGCCGGAAACTGCAACAGAAGCAATATCTGTTCCGTCACCGACAAGGATTTGACCAGATGTCTTAGCATCCAAGTCAGTTGGAGCGTCAGCAGTACCACCGACCTTAACAGATCCACGAGCAATATTTGACAACATGCTGTTCTCAACAGAGTCAGCAGAAATTGTCAAGGCACCAGCAGATAATGTTGCATCACCTGAAACTGTTGTCCATGTAGGATCCCCACTTGCGTCTGCGACAAGGATCTTTCCGTTAGCACCAGCGGCTAAAGCTGCTGGATCACCACTAGCATCACCATAGATGAATGTACCTCTTGAAAGTCCAGCCAGTTTGGCTAAAGTAACTTGATTGTCAGCCAAATGTGCTGTATCGACGGCACCGTCAGCGATTTGGGCACTATCAATAGCATCATCAGCCATCAATGCATTGGTGATCTGATCATTTGCAATGTGTGCTGTATCAATGGAACCATCAACATACTGATCAGAGTCAACAGAGTTTGCGCTCATGTGAGCGAGATCAATTGATCCATCAACATATTGATCAGAATCAATAGAGTTTACACTCATGTGAGCAAGATCAACAGCGCCAGCAGCAAGTTCATCACTATCAACAGCGTCATCAGCAAGCATGCTGTTTTCAACTGCTCCAGCAGCGATTGTAAGGGCACCACCGGCAGCGACAGTAGCATCACCAGAAAGATCAGCGAAAGCAGCGTCACGAACAACACTGAAGTCAACTTTCTTCATAGTTCCACCGTCACTGATAGCAAATTCGTCAGTGTCAGCAAGGTCGCCAGTCATGGAAGTTCCCATGTCTGCAACGTTAACTGCGAAAGCACCGGCAGAAGCGACAAGACCGTCACCAGCCATTGCAGTTGCAAGGTCAGCAATGCTCTCCTTCTTGGAACCATCGTCAGTTGCGTCGATGATAGCGATGCTATCAGCAGAAGCATCAACAGCAGCAGCAGTAAGCTCGTTGAGGTCCATTGAGAAAGTAATTGTTTGTCCAGAAGCACTAGTGTCAAGACCAGTACCACCAGCGATTGTTAAAGTTTGACTGTTTGAAACAGTTCCAGTTCCGCTGTCACCAGCGAAGTCAAGAAGCGAGTCAAGGTCAATGAGAGCCGATTGTCCCTCGTTTTGTAAGTAAAGTTTTGAGTTGCCAAAAGTCCCAGAAGCAAAGAGATAAACTCCGCCGAGTGGGGCTGCGGCATCAGCAGATCCAGAGTTGTTCTGGAAGCTAGCAAATTTCCCGTATTGGGAAGTACCAAAAGAAGCCATATGTAAATCCTCCTATAGATTTATAATTATGTTTTATATTAAAGTTAAAGAAAAGGCACCCGGTGGGTGCCCTAGACACACAGTGTGTGTCCATATATAAATAGTTTTGAGGATTGGATTTAGTGGAGAGAGAGTGTTTTTTTTGACTAATTTGCCCCTAATTGGTTGGAAGGATAAGGGAAAAAAATATTATATAATTATGTTATTGCATGTGTGGATACATTTATTCCAGAGCCACTAAGCTCATACATGTCGGAAGCTGGCACTCCAGTGAGTTCAGCGAATACAGTAAATGCACCGGCAGCATACGCTGTGGTATCGGCTGGGTTTGTCAGAGTACCCTCTTTCCCTGCGACAAGAAACAACTCCTTACACTTAATACTGGCATCAAATGATCCAGTATTTGCTGGAATGATGCCAAAGTGAACGCCAGTTGCTGCTGCTGGGGCAGTAGCCGGATTTGCAAAAAATACAGTGATGTCTGTTGCATGACTATGATTCTTTACCACTACCCTTCTGGTGACGGTTTGGAATGTAATTTTATAAATGTCTCTCGCAGGTACTAATTTGTTGCCTGATTCGGCAGCGATGGCAGAACCTGTCAAATAGGGCTTTCCTGCTACTTGGTATGCGGCTGAGTTTCCTAATCCGCTTGCTCTTGGGCTATATAGTGTCATCTTATTCTCTCCTAGTCTTTATATTTAGCATCGTATTCTCTTTGAAGCCTTTTTATTGTTCTTAGTCTTTCCAATTTTTTACGACGACGTTTTGTCGTTGGCTTCTCATAGAACATATGCTTTTCGCGCCATTCATCTTGAATGCCTTCTTTTTTAACTTTCTTTGTAAACCTCTTGATCATCCTCTCGGGAGATTCATTTGGTCTCGGTGCAACTTCTACATTAACTGGTTTAGCTTTCTTACTCATTTTATACCTATTTTAATAAATGTTTCCAAACACTTGATCCACCAAGAAGATTTGAAATATCTACTCCGGGGTCGCTTGGGTCTACGCCTTCGAGCGCCGACGATGGTGCTCCCGGTGTTTGTGTGGAACCCGCTTTCTTGATTGGAGTTGTTCCCTCAAAGAGATCTACGCCCCCGAAAGAATCCTTGCCAATGGCATCAAGCATCTTTTTTCTTGACTCGGATAACCTCTGGCTGTGTATGTGTGCCGCCTGTTGGTTAACCTCTTGTGAAGATGGTTTCTGTGTGGTGGGTGGTGTTTGTTTCATTTGGATGGCTCCCACCGCTTTAACAACTTCAGAAATAACGTCTTTAAGGACACCCTCTTCTACGAGAACTTCTTTTACGCTTTCTTTAATCATCTCTTTAAACTCACTCTTCTTCATCTTAGTCCTTTACGATATCGTTTAAAAGTCTGTTGATCTTATCTGCTTTTGTCCACACGTTTGGATCTTTGCTCTCTTTCATCATGAAGGCTCCAGTTGTGGATGGCTCAGAGACCATATCAAAACAAATCAATTGGAAGTCGTCGTTAACCATTGAGGCTCCGTTGTTTTCGTCAACAGTGCCTAGCCCCCTAGAAGATATGCCTACTTGACACCCTCCATCTACAAGCGCTCTAAGGGTTTTACCTGCTGGTGTATCTAAAACTTTGATTTTACCCATAACATCTTTGTCTTCAAACCAGACGGCTGTAACGAGATGAGAGGCATTAGCAAGGTTCACGATAGAAGATTCTGGATGATCTAGTTCTCCCAGCGCTCGTTTTTCCTTCACAAGTTTCTTGTAGTTGTCTACTTCTCTCTCTAAAACTCGCATAGGATAAACTCTGCCATTTCCGTTTTGTGCTTCTGCCCTCTGCATCACGCCTGAAAGAATCAGCCCACCACTTGCGACGTAGCGCTTTTCCTCTTCCGTTAAAAGATCTTGGCATATTCCACCTTCACAAAGTTGATAAAATTCTGTTAATAACATTCTAGACATAATAATAATCCTTTTGCGGGCACCACCCGCACGAGTTTGGAGCCTCTACAGCAACGCCTAACTGGTTGTAACATCCATTTCGCAGTCATTTCAATCCCCTTTACTCGTGAATATTGTTTATTTTTATTCCGCTATCGCTAAAAACTACATTCAAAGCATACGAAGTAGCCGAAGCTATACATCCTAAAATTAGCAAATTAACGACATTATACTCAAAATTAAATAGTTCTGTTAAGCCATTAATGCCGAACAAAAATGCCCCCACCCAAAAACCTGTACACATTGGGCAGTGGATAAGTGTGCCAAACCAATCAGATTTTTTCAGAATCCAATGTCGCTGGTCTTCAAATATGCTTCCGTAAACTAAGATTTGGGTCATGCCCCAAGAGGCGAGAATAAAATATAAAAGATCCATTTAGTACCTATACATCCCTGCTAGTCCATAATAGTATCCGGGCATGCCCGGATTTAATGATCCCTTTTTCTCTTTCTGTGGAACCTCGCCTAATTCAGTTGTGTCTTCCTCATCTGGATTGATAAGCCTGTCCTCTTCTGCTTCCTCTGCATACTCAAAGGATTTGATATAACTTTGCTCTTCTTTCATGAAATTAGCAATATTATAAAGAACTATCTCTGTTAAGTTATCAACCTTTTCGTTGGATGGATAAGTTCCTTCGAGTGCTCCAAATACATTAGATCCTTTTACACTTTCCGGGAGAACAACGCCTTTTTTAAAAAGAAAATTAAAAAGTCTGTTTTGGCTTTTATATACCAACTCGCCAAAGTCTTTCTTTGTGTAAGCAGTAATCTTACCTAGCTTTTCGTCTAAAACAATATCCATATCAATGTGATCAAAAACCATAATCTGACCAGATAAAGAACGCTTCATATCAAGATTCTTGATTTCGCTCTCCATCACGTCCAATGGTAACTGATTTTTAATGGTTACTTTAAGAGTCATTTAGTTTTTATTTCCCTAGCCAATTCTTGGATCTTCAGGATCTTCTTTAAATCCCTGTCCTCTAAAGGCTTTTGGCTGAAAGTCTCTAGAAGCCCTAATACTTGATCTGCCTTCGCAGACATATCACTGTCTTCTGTGAATTCTTTAGTTTCCTTCGCAGTCGCGACCTCTTCTTTAAGCCTTCCAATCTCCGTATTTAAATAAATCTGAAACTCAAGGTCTCCGCCGACCCCAGAAGAAATAAATCTGGAGAGTAGTGTCTTTTGCTCTTCCAGAAGACCGGCATACTCGTTGTTAAACCTTTCAACGAAAGACTTGAATACGAGATTATCAATGTGCTTAAGCTCCTTTTGTTCGACCTCTTGCTTTCCCTCGACCATAAGTTGAAGTGTTTCTTCCTCAAGAAGAACCCTCTCCTTAGCAGAGAGATCAAGGTTGTTGAATATCTGGTGGAGTGTAGCCAAGTTTTTGTAGTTTGGAACGAAAGTGGTGAATACATCTTTGGAAAGCTCTTTATTGATTTTAGAAATCATTTGGCTTTGCTCTGTAAAGATTTGTTTTTTATTAAGCACGGAGTATTCGATCTTGGATTCGGAAAGGATCTTCTCTGCGATAGTTGCCTTGGTGTCTTTTGTCTCCAAGATGTTTTTGTAAATCCGTACTTCCCTGCCCATAAGAGTAGCATTGTTAAAATGTTCTTTTACAATACCCAAGATAGTTTGTCGTCTGCCTTGATCCTTATCAACAGTAGCCCTAGTTAATTCTCTAACAAGTGTCTCATAGAGGAAGATAGTATTCCTTTTCTTGTTGTGCTTAATTTTCGCTGACATCTTTCTTGGTCTCCAATTCCGTAATCAAACTTTGTACTTCGTTATTAAGTTTAAAGATTTTTCTTTCTTCTTCTTTATAATGAT
>ENA-ORXF01000255-ORXF01000255.1-marine-metagenome-genome-assembly--contig:-NODE-255-length-40808-cov-17.455403_pt1 | contig 40808 bp, 39 predicted proteins | sample MGYA00237864_ERZ511476 | MGnify/ENA primary metagenome ERZ511476 (study PRJEB26306, sample SAMN06343908) | marine metagenome | isolation source: coastal waters | place: Atlantic Ocean: West Antarctic...
AAAATACGCTATACGTTGATCCAAATGGAATGTCTGGCGGACTGGAAAGCTTGGTATGAGTCTGATGAGCGCCGTGTCGCCTTGTTGCACATACAGCCGCTACTGGTTGAGGATGAACATATATCAATCTTGACGACGGCTTAAGATAGCGCCTCGAGCGCCTCGGTTACCTTGCGCACAGGCACGACCGTCATGCCTTTAATAGGGTGCTTAGGCATATTAGCTGCCGGGACAATAGCGCGACTAAAGCCATGCTTAGCTGCCTCACGCAATCGCTCTTGACCATTCGCAACTGGCCGAATTTCACCTGCCAATCCGACCTCACCGAATACAACTAAATCTTTAGGTAATGGACTGTCTCTAAAGCTAGATATCACTGACAGTATTAATGCTAAATCAGCGCTGGTCTCCAAGACTTTGACACCCCCAACAACATTGACGAAAACATCCTGATCACCGACAGATATACCACCGTGACGATGGAGTACTGCCAACAGCATCGACAAACGGTTATGGTCAAGGCCGACGGTCACTCGTCGAGGATTTCCTAAATGACTATCATCAACTAACGCTTGTAGCTCTACCAATAGAGGACGCGTTCCCTCCCATATCACCATTACTACACTGCCCGAGGACACCTCTTCGCCGCGCTGCAGAAAAATAGCTGACGGATTAGGGACTTCACGCAGACCTTTATCAGTCATTGCAAAAACACCCAGTTCATTAACCGCACCAAAGCGATTTTTGTTACTGCGCAGAGTTCTAAATTGACTGTCGCTAGAACCCTCTAACATCAGTGAACAGTCAATCATATGCTCCAGCACTTTGGGTCCCGCTAATGATCCATCTTTAGTCACATGGCCAACCATTATTAGTACCGTACCAGTTTGCTTAGCAAATCTTACGAGCATGGCAGCACTTTCTCTAACCTGAGAAACACTGCCAGGCGCGGAAGCTACCTCAGCAATATGCATGACCTGAATAGAATCAATAACTAAAATTTTGGGTCGTTTTTGTTCAGCAATTGCACAAACAGTTTCGACTGAAGTCTCAGCCATAATTTCTAGCTTTTTAGTCGGTAATCCCAAACGATTAGCGCGCATGGCCACTTGCTGTGGTGATTCTTCACCGGTTACATATAAGGCACTATTACTCTCAGCCATGGCACAGAGCGTTTGTAGCAAGACCGTACTCTTTCCAGCCCCTGGCTCGCCTCCCAGTAAAACGCAAGATCCTGGGACAAAACCACCACCGAGAACTAAATCCAATTCCCCTGTGCCAGAACTAATTCTTGGAATTTCATCAAGAGCAATATCAGCGAGAGTCTTAACCACACTGTCCACATTCCCAGCAAACCCCGAGCGCAGAGTAGTCCCTCCCCTAGAGAGGCTACCTAGGCGCACTTCAGAAAGTGTATTCCAAGCATTGCATTCACTGCACTGACCCTGCCATTTGCCATAATCTGCACCGCAATCGTTGCACACATAAGCTGATTTAGTTTTGACCACCATAAATAATTCCCTAATCGATCAAAGATCATTTAAGCCTATTACTGTGGTTATGTACAGTAATAAGCCTGTCTAAATAATTCTCATATATCGCTAAAAAACTTTAAAGTACGCTAAGCCAACAAGATTCGTGGTTCGGATGGTTAGTTTATGTCGTTCAAGCAATAGCTTTCTGATAAGGTGACAAGATGTCGCTGATTCCCGAAAAACCTATTGTCATTTCTCCTACGCTAGCTGCAACTATCGGTTTGGAAGAGACCGTTTTTCTGCAACTTCTTCAGGAATGTATAAGCCATGGTTATCCGGTCACAAGTAGTGGTTTTGACTGGATTACTGTATCTGCAGATAAAATTCTCCATCTGGCTCCTTTTTGGGGTCAAACTGATGTGCGTCGTTTGTCCTCAAGTCTGCATGAAAAGGGGCTCTTGCTGATAGGGGGCGGCCCGTTTACCGCAAACCAAGATTTTCGATTTGCTTTTAATGAAGGATCGTCCTCTCAGCCAATCTCTGAAATGGCAAGCTCCAATGGAGTTAGCGCATCGGTCCCATCAAATAAACCTCATGCAGCAAAAACTATTGGTGGAAGCTGGCAACCGAGCGAAGATGCTCTTCGGCAGTTAAGCCAACTCGGCGTGACAAGAGAATTTGCTCACCAGCAAATTCCTCAGTTTGTCTCATACTGGCGTGACCGCAATGTACCGCGTCATAGCTGGGAGTCAAAATATATTAAAGAAGTATGGCGTCAGTGGCAGCAGGCTGAAACAACTAATAATAGACGGCGTAAAGAAGTCTCTGTCACCGGAGATTGGAGACCCTCAGTTGACGCTCTCGATATTTTAGTTAGCAAAGGCGGAATTAATACTAACTTTGTCGAGGATGCTATCCCTGAGTTCATTTTATACTGGCGGGATCGAGGTGAATTATCTAGCACCTGGGACTCCAAATTTATTCAACACGTTAGACGTCAGTGGCAGTTCTTTACGGGTATGATGGAACAAGATTCTATGCCTCGGGTTATCCCCATAAATTGGAAGCCCAAAGAAGCTGTTTATGATGTATTACAAATGGCCAACATTGATCGTCCATTTGCTGAAAAAACTATCCCAGAATTTGTTTTATACTGGCAGGAGAATGGGACGCCTCAATCATCATGGAGCACAAAGTTTTTACAGTATGTTAAGCGTCAGTGGGCGTATCAAAGTAAATTATTAACGGAACCTTCCAATGGCAAACAGCAAGGACATTCAAAAGGTCGCATCCGAGATCGGAGTATCATCGAAAAGCTCACCGACCGCAGCTGGGCGTCCTAAGGACGTCAAAGCCTCTCCGGAGCTAATCGATGCCATTAACCAGGTTTTTGCGCTGTTTCAAGTGAATTACCATAACCAATATTATAGTGCGTTCGGTGACACTACGAGATCCGAAAATCTAGCCAAAAATCTTTGGTGCAAAAAGTTAAATAATTTCTCACCAGTAACAATATGTGGTGCTGCAGAGAAGGTTATTGCTGAAAGTGATTACTTACCTACACTCCACAAAATGCTCAATGCCTGTCGTTATGTGGGCATGCCTGCGGGGCTACCAAATCCGAGAAAAGCCTACCAGGAAGTCTGTAATAAAATCAGCCCTAAAGCCGATCAAAAATGGTCTCATCCTGCTGTTTATTTCGCAGGCCGTGATGCTGGCTGGCATATGCTTGCTAATGGTATTGAATCTAAAGTATTTCCCATCTTTAGCGACATCTACCAGCAATACTGTGACCGTGTTTTAGCGGGTGAGAAGTTTATTATCGAAAAATCGAGCACCATCCCTGAACTACCAGAATTACCGGCCACTAAAAAGCATAATCAGCAGCAACTTGATAACCTCAAAAAACTGTTAGATTAAATATCTGCGAGACATAAGCCATGGCATTACAACCTCTAATACACAACTCAACCGCTCGTCGTATGGCGAAAACCATACTCAATGGGTTCCGTAGTTATTTTGCCGACTATCTAAACTCAACGCTAACCGCAAAAGCACGGTTTGAGAAAGCTGACTGGCACGGCGTGAGCCAAGCCAATGTTGAACGTTTAGAACTCTACAAAGATAAAGTCGCCCAAACAGTCCAATACCTTGAAGTGGTTACTAATAAAGATATTGCTAATCTCATACTCTGGGGTGAGGCTAAGAAGGCCTATACGCAATTGGTTTTTAATTTCCCTAACTTTGAAATTGCTGAGACCTTCTTTAACTCTGTATTTAGTGACATTCATGACCATGACAAGATTAGCGATGATATTATTTACGTCATTTCATCGCAGTTAATAGAAGCTCCGGAAGCTGAATATAGTATTTTTGTGCGCTATGAGGGTGAAAATTTTCGTGACACCTTTCAGCGTATTCTTGAAGAAGCAGAGTTCTCTCTGCCTATGGAAGACCTTAGCTTAGATCTCGACTGTATTATGAATGTGTTTAATCAAGAGATTGCTCCCCATTTAAAGGGCGCACCAGAGACGATTAAATTCGACTTGCTTGAATCTACTTTTTATCGCAGTAAAGCAGCCTATATGGTTGGGCGTCTAATAGATGGTGATCAGACATTCCCAATGGCGCTAGTTATTCTAAATAATGAACAGGGTGCGCTGTATGTTGATACCGCGCTATTTAATGCTGATGAATTAAGCGTTGTATTTAGCTTCACTCAAAATCATTTTATGGTCGATGCACCTCTGCCTTATCAATATGCTCTTTTCCTGAAAAATTTAGTGCCCAACAAACTCAACTATGAGATTTATAACGCCTTAGGGTTTCCAAAGCATGCGAAAACCGAATTTTATCGTCAATTAGTAGGTCACCTTAAAAACTCCAACGATGAATTTGTGGTTGCTCCAGGTATAAAGGGTATGGTTATGACAGTGTTTACACTACCCTCTTACAACATTGTTTTTAAGATCATTAAGGATAAGTTTGCGCCGCCCAAAGAAGTCACCCATCAGATTGTGCGGGAAAAATATCGTCTGGTCTCTCGTCATGACCGCATCGGCCGCATGGCTGACACTCAGGAATTTGATAATCTAGTTTTTCCACTCAGTCGCTTTTCTGATGAACTAATTACGGAATTACAAAAGGTAGCGTCCTCTCAAATAGAGATTCGAGATGACAAAATTCTAATAAAACACCTGTATACCGAACGCTATATGACGCCCTTAAATATTTTTCTTGAAAGCGCTGATGATTCTGAGATACGGAATGCTATGGAAGAATATGGTAACTGTATAAAACAATTGGCGGCTGCAAATATATTTCCTGGTGACATGCCGCTAAAAAACTTCGGCGTCACCCGTCATGGCCGTGTGGTGTTCTATGACTATGACGAGATCGCAACACTGACTGATTGTAATTTTCGGAGGATCCCTCAAGCGCGAACAGAACAAGAAGAAATGCAGTCCGGCACCTGGTACACAGTGGGTCCTGACGATATCTTTCCTGAAGAATTTAGATTATTTTTCTCAGGGAATATTAAAGCACGAAAAATGTTTGAAGAGATTCACAGTGAACTCTATGACGTTACTTTCTGGACTGACCTTCAAGAACAAATTCGTGATGGGTATGTTGTTGACGTGTTCCCCTATCGTCGCGCCAAACGCTTCGATCGTGGTAAAAGCTCTCAACTGGAGGTTTTTGCGGATTAACGGTATCTCAGGATTTCAGATCGATTCCCAGAACGAATGACAAAGTTATCTGGCTGAATAGCAACTAGCGTCCAAGTCTGATTTAAAGCATCGCCCTCGCGAAAACTTCGGTCACCAATAAACAATCTATTGGAGGAAGATCCCTCAGCAATAAACATATGTCCAGCCACAATAAAATCGGGCACTGCATCCGTATTTATGACTAACGCTTCCTCTGCACTAAGATCCACACTCTGTATTGGTATCTCCTTCTGTACCACTGGAATTTTGATAACCTCTGGCGTAGCCTCTGAGATAACAGGTTGGTCAGTAACACTTTGATTGGAGGGGGGAGACTGCATCCATTGCTGACTAAAAAGGCCACCAAGCAGCAGACCCATCAGTAACAGAATAGAGGCTAAGAGCCAATATCGGTATCCTGCAGTCTGTGGCGTGGGTTGATATGGATCCCAATGAGCACTGGCAAAATCATTTAAATCTTGAGGATCTTCCCTCAGGCGATCTCGCTCAGCTTTTTTTAAAGCATTAAGAATGTATGACATTACCCACCACTCCCAGTCAGAGTTGGCACCATAGACTCAGTCAATGTATTCAATCTCATCAATGTTTGTCGACCAACAATACCGTCTGCAGTAATACGTTGTTGCCTCTGAAAATCAGTGACCTGTGCCTGCAGAGCTTCGGTGTAATTTCCGCCAGTAATCAACTTATCAGCCTGGTTATTAACTATGCTCAGCTTCTCTTGTAGCCACGCTAGTGCTGGCTTGTTTGAATCTCCGGGCTTTAGAATCTCAAAAGAATTTGGTGATCGCCATAAATAGAGATAGCTGCCTGTCCATTTATCCAAGAATGTCTGTCGATCCATCTCCATACTTTCCCCGCTGGATATCAAACTCACAGTAAGCTTGTTAATTTGAACAACAAGAGCAATTTTTTGAAGTTCTGATTGTTCCCGCATAAAGACAATACCTGGTCGATTAACTGCCGACAGTGTAAATAAAGTCGTATTATTTACCTGCACAGACGTCAGGCCAGATCTCACTGCACGCTCATCGAGTTCCTCTAGAGTGTAGACTTCTGACGCCGATATTCCCCAAAATTTAAGAAGATTGATAAGCGGATTTTTTGAGTACCCTTCTGTGATTGTCTCGCTATTACCTTTATTATCATCGGGCTCAATTAGCGCCTCTACGACGATTAGCGCTTCAGATCCAACTAGCGGCTTATCCAGCACCAGTTGTTCATTACCAACCAATAGAGTGTTCGCTGCTGTTTCTTGGATATCCCTTGAGCCAACAACTGGCAGCTGCAGCTCAACAGCAACATCTTGTATATTCATCGCTTTCAAAGACGCGGACTCTAAGCTACCACTCACTCTGTTAAAACTATTATTCCAATCAACATCGTCTAATGGCGCGAAGATAGCCACTAGTGTTACAGCAACCACTAAGACCAGAGAAGCGGTAATTAACTGCGTTTTAGACTTACCGTTGGTTGAGTTTGATATCGTTAAAATTTCTTTAGAGGCAAGCTTAACTAACCTAGCTGAGACAGTTTTAGCGCCGGTAGAATAGGCGGCTAACAGGGCTTGATGACAAATTAAATTGATTAATCTTGGAACACCTTTAGTCAATTTAAATAAAGTATTAGCACAATTCGTATCAAAAATTGCTCCAGCGGCACCAGCATGATGTAGTCGATGGTTAATATAGTTGGTAATTTCAGACTTATCTAAAGGCAGCAGATGAAAGCGTGATACTACTCGCTGGTTTAACTGCCGAAGCTTGTTTTGTCCAAGCATATCCAAGAGCTCAGGTTGACCCACCAACAAAATATGCAGCAGCTTATGAGTATTTGTCTCCAGGTTACTAAGCAGTCTTAACGTTTCTAGCACGTCATGGCTAAGATTTTGAGCTTCTTCAAGGACAATTAGCGTTTTTTTGCCCGCGGCATGGCTTGTGAGTAAATCTTTATTGAGCGCATCAATACAAGCTTTAGAAAATGATATATGTTTTGTGACTGGTGTTTTGATGGATAGTTCGCTGCAAATACTGTCTAACAGGTCTGATTCATTGAGCTTACTATTCAGTACATAAGCAACTCGCACATGCGCAGGTATACGCTGTAGCATTGTTCGAGTCAGGGTCGTCTTCCCGGTGCCAACCTCTCCGGTGAGAAGTATAAAACCACCCTCTCGATCAAGGCCGTATTTTAGATGTGCAACTGCTTGACGATGCTGATGGCTCGGATATAAAAATCCAGGATCAGGAACAATCGAGAATGGCTCTCGCTTAAGCCCAAAATGCTGTAAATAAATACTCATCGCCTAGTATTACTCTGTGGTATCTAATATCTTTCCTTGCTCAATAAAGTCTCTCAACTGTCTGGCTACGGCACTGTCTTCATCACCTCCAAAATCGCGAGCTTTCAGATGATCGAACTTAGACTGTGATAATTTATTAGCGTCCTCTGGAGTACGAATAATGGTCGGCCGAATAAACATCATTAGAACTTTTTCTGAATTATCTTTTTTTGAAGATTTAAACAGGTTGCCTAAAATAGGAATGTCGCCCAAAAATGGTACCTTCGACTCACTTCCACCAGTGATACCCTCAATCAAACCACCTAACACCAATAACTCACCATCCTGGATCATCACATTCGTTTGAATCGTACTTTTAGTTGTTGTTGCGCCTAATTGCGACTCTGCGGTTCCTGTTTTTACCGCAGAGGACTCTTGCTCTATTTCTAATCGCACTGCATTACCTTTACTAATTTGCGGCTTGACCTTAAGCATTACCCCTACGTCTTCTCGATTAACCGTAGTAAAAGGATTAACGCTATTAGAATTATTGGTATTCGCGTAACTGCCCGTTGGAAAGGGAACCTGCTCACCCACGCTTAATGAGGCCTCTTCATTATCAAGGGTAATAACCGAGGGAGTGGAGAGAAGCTTATTGCGCCCATCCCGTTTTATTGCCTGAACCAACAATCCCATACCCCTATTTGTTTTAGCATCGAAATCTCCCACCACGCCTATGACACTCTGAGGTAAGCTACCCGCAATCTGTGAAGCACCAACGGACTCCCCACCGCCAAACGCAGTGCCCAACAAACCAGCCAGCACACCATCAAAATTAGTGATGTATCCGCCCCGACCTTTGCCGGTTATCGCTATCTGCGCACTGACATCTCGAGCCTGTTCCTCGGACAATTCAGCAATCACTGCCTCAATAAGTACCTGTGGACGAGCGCGATCTAACTTAGTAACCACGTTTTGAATTTCACGAATCACCGCAGAGGGCGCAGCAATAACCAAGGCATTGTTTAACTCATCGATTTCCACTTTGTAGTTAGTGTCAGACTTTCCATCCCCCACAGATTCTCCTGCTAGGCGTAAAAAGATATCTGACCCCAGCATTCCATCAATAATTGGTTTTATCTCTGACGCTCTGGAATAATCTAAATAGATTACTTCCACATTACCCTTCTTAGTAGAGGGAAGATCGAGTAGCTTTAGCATATTACGAAAGGCGGTACGCGCCATACTGGGGCCACTGACTATTACGCGATTATTCAGGCCATCCTCTACCAATGACAACTCTTGCTTTTGTAATTGCTTGAGCTGTCCAGCAATGTGCACAGCTTCTCCAGCCGCAATGTATCTTAAATTTATAACCTCAACCGCTGTCTGATCCGGATCGTCCATTTTCAAAATAATTCGCTTTACTGCTTTAACATTGCTGCGGATGTCGGACACAATCAAGAAATTGCTTTGGGCAAAGGCCAACAGCCGCGCACCATTACTCAGAAGAGGCTTAATAACTGGAACTAAGGTAGCAGCCTGAACATAATTTATTTTAATTATTTCGGTTTCAAGAGTGTTATCTCCATCTCCACCGGCAAAATTAAATGCTTGAGTAAAAGGAATTATGCGTGTGACTGCACCATCTTCAACCGCCTGGAAACCTTGGACCTGAATAGACGATAGAATTGCTTCGTAGAGCAGAGATGCATCGATAGGTCCCGGCGAAATAATCGTTACCTTGCCCTTCACTCGAGGATCCAATACAAAAGATTTTCCAGTAATTTCAGCGACACTTTCAATAACACTGCGAATATCCGCATCACGGAAGTTAATCTGAACAGTCTCGGCCGCTAGCACTTCAGTAGTGAGGCACCAACTGAGACAAAAGATAGCACCTAGCCTTCCTAAAGAGTTCATTATTCCTTTTCCTTGATAACTATGTGAGGTCATCGGTATCTTCCACTGTACTGTTAAAATAGTCATGTTAGGGCTTCAATCCAAAAGTTGGTAACATTTTCGCTGATAGACTCGCAGCGTTTACATAAATTGTTTCCTGACGGCCATTACGCATAACCGTGACTGGTAAGCTCGTTGCCGTGCTGTAACTCATTAGTTTAATGGGGTTTGACATCAAATCTTGGACCGATAAACCATCAACCTGCATGACCACATCACCATCGCGAATATCTGCCATCATCTTTATATCAGCGGATAAATTGTTCATTTTAAAGCCGCTGCCACCTGCAACATTTACTGGCACCGCACCGAACATATTGGCTAATGCAAATCCTTTAGATTGGAGTCGCTCAGCCGATCCACCTGATGTTGTTGCTGTTTCCATAATAGTATCAGGCTTATTCATTACCACCTGCTTTTTAACGCCATTCTCGCTGACAACAATGCGATAGGCCTCAATAGCCAAAAGCTTTATCGACCCATTAATTTGGTCGTTCTTCTGGAATACTTTTTCAGGCTTACCTTTAAATTTTAGAGTGGCTGACGAAGCTTCACCGGCTAACATTACCCCGAGCAACTCAGCGTTAATATTTGCGTCTGAGAGTTCCTGATTTTTTTCAGACACAACAGCAACCGCGACAACCGGCTGACCGCCAAACCAGCTCCACCTTGAAACATTAGCAGACGCAACCCGCTGAAGGGGTTCAACCGTTATACTGGGCGAGCGCATCACTAGTAACGTCAACGCCAAAAGATACAACGAAAGTGCAGCCATAATTGCTAACAAAACCGTTTTAATAATTTGCTGTGGATTAGTTAAATTAATTTTCAATTGCAACAACCTCCATGGAAGCTTCCATCAACCCTTCTTCGGAGCGATTTATTTCTAAGGTCGTTAAACCGTAACCAAAACAGGCTATCTGATGCGTCAAACTGATAACTCGATTGGCGTCTGAGCCGCTAACAGAGAGTTTGAGACCACCGTTAACATCTCGCATGGAAACAAGAACTAGCTGATTACGTCGAATTAACCTTGTTATCTGTTCGCGATTAGATTCTTGTCGCACTTCTCCATTTGCACAGTCATTAGCCAAACGCTCAACGACTTGTCGCTGTTGTTGCAGCCATTGCATATCTGTATTAAGTGCCTCAACCTGCCGCTTGAGCTCTCCATGTTTCTGGATTTGCGGGACTATGGAGAGATAGACAGATGTAGCTAATAATAGTGCGCCCCCTACAGTAAGTAATTGTCGCTCTCTCAGCTGTAATTGCAGCCATTTATCTCGCAGATTCTTAAGGAGTAATTTCATTATTTACACTCCTTATTGATCGTAAATTCCTACGTTTATCTAGTTGCGGAGTAAGCTTATTCTTTGCATTCACTTCCGACTCTGTTGATCGTAAACGTCTACGTTTATCTACTTGCGGATTAAGTTTATTCTTTGCACTCCTTTCCGACTCTAAAATTGAGCGTTTACGAGCTTGTAATGACACCATTAATATTTCTGGGTCCGCCTGCTGATCTTGCTCAAGACTAAGCTGATAACCCTTTATGTTCAGTGGTTTCTCCATCAGTTTAGAGCCACCTAACAATTGGAGTTGGATACCGCTTTTATTCGCAATCATGCTCTGTAATTCACACTGGCAGGCGGTCATAAAAGTGTCTAGTGCAGTGAGACCCGCCACAGGCTCTTGTTTCAAACTTTCTTGTTGCTTAAACAGCCTATCTATTCTGCTCTCGGCGGTAGATCTGAACTCAGATAAAGTAGGTTTGGCTCCACCAAATACTCGAGTATGGCTAGTGAGTAATTGCTGCTGCAGCGTTAAAATCTCAGTTTCAAGCGAACGGCTTGCGATCTGCAAATAAAACACTGTCAGGACCAAAACAACCACGGTAGATGCCGCCACAGGCCACCACTGAAACCATGCTGGGCGCGATGCCTTCGGCTTAAATTCTCCGCTCATAAGATTAAGTGAAGGAAACGCCGTAAACTGCCAATCGATGCTAGAACTATTGATACTAGCTGCCTCGCGCAGATGCTCTGGCACCATATCTTCATCGGGTAATGAAATTGACAGCCGTGGCATAACGCTAGCATTTTTAAGTACTGAGTCAAGCATTACCCAGCCAACATCAGGCGTAGCAGCAAAACCACTATAAATACCATCTCTAACCAGCAACATACCTTCACGCCAACCGACACTTACAATGCCTGACTCCCAGGCTAAGGCCATAAAATCTGGTACCATCGCAGTAGCGGCAACGCCTGCGTTGTCTGCGATTCGTATCCACTCTCGCATGTCTTGCTGACTCACCGCTAGTATATGCACTTGTGTATCATCTCGACCAGAAACCACGAAATGCATCTCATCTACTGGCTGTAACAGTCGATCCTCAAGCATCCAAGGAATTAGCTCGGTCCATTTTCGCTCAGGGGCGGAGGGAATAGGTATCGAATGCAAACCAACACGCTCTGAGGGAACCCATAAATTTTTGGAATCCGCTTGAGTGCCCGCCACAGACTGGAGCGGGTCATCTGTCGCGTTGAAGTGCTGGTCAAGATTGTAGAGGTGCTCGACACTCATGTAGGTTAAATCCCCATCATTAAACATGCAGGCTGTACTATATTACTTTCTTCATCAGACTGCTGTGCCTGACCCTCATTTTTTGCAAATAATCTTTCAATTTCGGACAATTCTTTCGGCTCGGGCAAGACCGCGGGAACCATAACCATGGTTCTAGAGACAACGGTGGTCGGGACGCCTTGTCGTCTTTGCAATATGCTCGTCACTTCAATGCGCGCCTCTCCAATGGCTACCTCTAAGTAAAGCTGAAAAAATTCAGTATTCACCGAGAGTAAATCTTTCCATATTTGACTCGATTTACTGGCATTAGCATTAGTGTTACTAGGATTAACTAAACCTAAGTAGGTATCAAGCTGGCTATAAAATTGATTAACATCGCTAAATGGTCGACCCTCTGCCACCATATCAACAAATTGAGTCGAGTAATTACCGCCCATTGCAAATAACAATTCTTCTGATGCTGTATTAATATTGATTAACGTACTAAATGGTAGAGCGGCCAGCCATGGTAACAATAGCTGTACCTCTTGAACACGATAACCCGCGACATCGGCAAGTTCGGTAGCATCACTAATACGGTCGTTGGCAACGACTCTTAGTGGTTGTAAGCCATCATAGTCAGGCTGCTCAGCGCCAAAACTATTGACAATAGTAGAGTTGGGATCCAGCCAATCAATAATAGTGGCGGCTCGCGCTGGACTGGCAGGTATCTCTAATAGGTCAAGTAGATTAAGCCAGGTCTTTGCAAGCCCCATATTATCAACATGATTGAGTTCAGCCTGCAGTGACGGCCCATTATAAATAGAAAAACTATTAAGATTGACGCGACTCTGAAGGTCACTAATACAACCCGTTAGGGTACCGCCTTCAACTGGGAGTAGAGGCATTGCCTGCGCCCATAGCTCACCATAGTGGTCAGATTGGTTCGTTTGAGGATTGCGAGCGTCTTCCTCAAGTAGCTCACGCGCCCAGCTCTCGCCACTAAGCGCAATGAGCAGCGCCTGATCAGTATGCAAGGCCATAGTTGCCTGAGATACATCAATTTGATGGCGATAAAAGATATTCGTCAAAATCAAAGTAATGGCTAACATCAGAATTATGGCGGCAAGCAATGCTATACCTTGCTGCTGGATAGGTCGTTTTTTAGTCACTGACAACTCCCGCAAACAATCGGGAAGTTTCAAAACCATTTTCAGCCGTAATAGTGACACTGATCATCCGCGGTAATGCATAAGGAGAGAGATTTACATTGATTGGCGGCCAGTCAAGCGAGTAATTACCACTTTTAGCGAGATGATTAAATTCTACCTTGCTAACATTATCCAGCAGAGTCAGCACAGTCCCGTCAGACTGCCGCGGTGATTCGGTAATGGCCCAAGAGGTTCTTATCAATTGCTGCTCTTGATTGAGCTTATAATCGATACGCCTTACTCCACTGGGGTTTGAGCGCACCATAGGCCCTCCACCACGACTAAACCTTACCCCAAAATTACTGAGGTCAGTCACATAGGCAGGTTCAACAGAGCCCAGACCATCTGAAAATCGACGCGGTCTCAGGTGCATTAAGTCTCGTCCAATAATCTGCCACGCACGTTGTAATTGCGCTTCATCAGCAAGATCATTACGACTGCGCTCATCGACGCCAATCACAACTTCGATAGCCTGATAAGACATCACTGACAGCACGGCCAGTAATGCCAACGAGACTATCGCCTCAATGAGCGTGAAGCCAGAATTTGTTTTTAATGACGGTATCTGTTGCATTTATTGGACCAAATACACGGCTAGTGAAGACTGATAATTTTCAGACATTACCGAACCTGCTTGCACTTCATAGCGATAGAGATCTTGCCCCATCGCCTTTTCAATGTTTATTTCCCACTTCCATTTCTGTCCTGCTTGCTCGTCTATACCCTTTTTCTTGAGTGACTGAGAACTTCCACTGACGATCCATTTTTGAGACTGCTGATAATGCTCCATCAAATGATTCCACGCGACCTGATTAGTCAAGACCCGTTCTCTGAGCCTTACTCGTTCATCGGCATATTGATGCACCATATAAAACGCACTGCTTAACACCGAGCCAAGTATAAAAAGAGCTATAACCACCTCTATAAGAGTAAATCCACGGCTACAACTACTTCTCACGGCTATTACCCTGCATAATCATCCTTGAAGTGGTTTCATCCCATTGATAGCTAAATGAACGCCCATAAGACTGAAAAGAAAGTGATATCTCGCCCTGAGGCTCAATGTAACCATCAGGAAGAAAAGCTATTTCTGGTAATAAAAACTCATCATCCTGCTCTTCTAGTTCACCCTCATTGTCAAAGTCAGCGCGCCGCGATTGGCTTTGCGGCATAAATTCTTCGGCTTCGTTAATTTCCATATTCCAAACGATTTCGGCTTCATCGTGAATAGCATAGGATTCTGGAGAAACTACAGCAATCCAACGATTTCGATAATAAACCACCGGTTGTAACTCGGTGAACCGCTCGGTTTCTTCATCAAAAGTCGCCACAACACCATAAGCCGCACCCTCAAGCGAAGACCGTTGCGCAATTTGTTGCAGCCAAACCAACAACCTTTCTGCCTCAGCCGGATAGCGTCGCTCCGATGCTTGGTTTATAGCCAACCCGCTCATCGCTCCTAAAATACCGACGATGGCCACGACCACCAGCATTTCAATTAATGTAAAGCCCTTGGGTGTTTTCATAGACAACTCTTAAGTGGCATTTATAGCTAGCCACCAAAATCCTTAGTCATTAATATTCCAGTTGCCCCAGTCGCTCTCCGAGCCGTCTCCGCCGGCGACATTACCAAACCCAAAGGTAAACACCTCTATCTTTTTACCGTGAGTCCCAGGATTCGCATACCGGTAAGGATTCTGCCAAGGATCTTTCGGAAGCTGCTCTAAGTAGGGCCCATTCCATTTTCCTGAAGCTCCGCCAGACGGCGCAGAAACCAAAACATCTAATCCTTGAGATTGCGTTGGATAACTGTAATTATCTAAACGATAAAACTTAAGGGCACTCTCAATTTGACGAATATCTGAAGCCACACGCGTCTTTTCTGCTTTTTCAACATTCTTAAATAAGTCGGGTGCTATAGCAGCAATCATCAGCCCCATTATCGCTATGACAATCATTACTTCGATTAAGGTAAAACCACTTTGCCTACGTTGTGTTCTCATTTTTATTTCCTCTATCCTAAAATTACTGACTCGCCTGTCAGGCAGCAAGATTTCACTGTTAAATTGAATTACTCATATCCATAATCGGAAGCATTACTGCGGCCATAATTGCTAAAACCATTCCGCCCATTAGCAAAATTAGAATGGGCGTCAACAACTTTAGAAATACGTCCACTGCATTTTCAAGACGCGCTGAATAGTAGTCAGCGACGCGTAAAAGCATTTTATCAAGCTCACTAGATACTTCGCCACTACCCACCATATGCACCAGGAACCCATTGCCATCAAGGTTATCCTCAAGCGCCTTATGTAGGCTCGTACCTTGACGCATCGCTTCTGTCACGCGATTAAATTTACCTTGTAATGCAAGGTTACTAACCACAGTCGATGATATCCTCAAAGCAGCGAGCGCAGGAACACCGCTACTTAGCAAGACCCCTAGATTTCTTGCCCAATCAGAAATATCAGCCATTCGGACCCAGCGTCCAAAGCCTGGCGAGTCCAGAATCAACTGGTGCCAGCTAAGTTTAGTTTGCGGATTTTTCATGGCATACCGGAAGGCGAATACTGATAGCACTATTCCTGCCAGTACATAGGCCCCATAATTCTGCGCAAAATTACTAATACTAACAACAACTTCAGTAATCCAGGGTAACTCTCGGTTCCTACTAGCAAATACGGCAGTGAGCTTGGGCACTACCCATACCATCATCATCGACACAATTATAATTGATACGCTAATGAGCGTTACTGGATAGATCAGTGCTCGAGAAATAGTTTTACGATTCTCGGCACTTGTTTCAATTTCCTCCGCCAGTCGCAACAGAATATTATGCAGGTGCCCTGTTTCCTCGCCAACCCCAATGCCCGCAATAATACTTTCTGGAATTTTATAAGGTGAGCGTCTCAACGCCTCCGAGAAACTGCGTCCCTCAATAATTTCGCTACGCCAACTTTCCACTAAACGCCTCTGTTTGTCAGTTTCAGCCTGCTCAATGGTCATGCGCAAGGATTCTTCCAAAGGCAATCCAGATTGGATTAAAATTGCCTGCTGCTGAAGTAACAGCGACAAATCAAGATTATCCACTCGCGCTTCACGGCGGCTCTTAGACCCTTTTTTTGTCGTCTTTTGCCCTATTTCGCTGAGCGTAGATGGCAATAATTTTTTATCTTTAAGTAGGCGTCTGGCATGCCGGTCAGAGTCCGCGGAAATAACGCCATTGACTAGCTTCCCAGAGGCATTGTAAGCAGAATAATCGAAAGCTGGCATCGCTATTTAAACGCTAGTGACACGAAGAACTTCTTCTATCGTGGTCATTCCATCGCCAACCAGTGCAAACCCAGCCTGACGTATGCTAGGAACCTGCTCTCTTATCTTCGCCTCTAAATCAATCTCCCCTGCATTTTCATGAATAAGTGTTTGCAAGGCCGCATCCACAGTAACTAATTCAAACAGCGCTTGGCGCCCCGTATATCCAGTACTATTACACTTATCACAGCCACCTGCCTCATAAATTTTGTGGCCTTTTTTTAATTTTAGTAAATCTCTATTAAACTCATTTGGCTCCGCCTCTTTCCGACAATGATGGCAGAGTTTGCGCAATAACCGTTGCGACAAAATACCTCTAATAGTGGATGCCAAAAGGAAACTGTCCACCCCTAAGTCTTGCAGCCGGGTAATGGCTCCCGCTGCTGTATTAGTATGCAGCGTTGACAGTACTAGATGGCCAGTTAAGCTTGATTGGGTGGCAATTTCAGCAGTCTCTCCGTCACGTATCTCACCAATTAAAATAACGTCTGGATCCTGTCGCAAAATCGCCTTCAAACCACGCGCGAAAGTCATTCCAGCACGCAAATTGATTTGTGTCTGACTGATACCCGGCAGATCGTACTCAACCGGATCTTCGACCGTCATGATATTGCGTCCCTTACGATCCATTTGCTGCAGTGCAGCATACAAAGTGGTCGTTTTGCCTGAGCCCGTCGGACCGGTGACCAAAACAATACCATGGGGGCGGCGAATCAAATCATCCAATTGGGCGGATGTGTCTGATGGCATGCCGAGGTCATCAACCTGAAGTTGTCCTGCATCTTTGTCCAAAAGACGCATCACGACTCGCTCACCATGACTGGATGGCATAGTCGAAATACGAAGATCAATACTGCGGCCACCCAACTTCACACTCATGCGGCCATCTTGGGGCAATCTTTTTTCGGCAATATCAAGCTTTGACATAACTTTGATACGCGAAATTAACAATGGCGTTATTTGAGCAGAAGGTTTTAGAACTGTGCTCAAGACACCGTCTAGACGAAAACGTACCAAAGATTCCTTCTCGTAAGGCTCAATATGAATATCAGATGCATTTTCTTTTAGTGACTCGGCCAAAATAGCGTTGAGTAATCGAATGATCGGCGCATCATCTTCCGAGTCCAACAGATCGCCTGTTTCCTCCAAGTCTGCAGCCGCAGATTCCATATCAACAAAATCTTTGATATCTTCCATGACCGATTCCGATGAATTTTTCCGCCCGCTGTAGAGGGCAGAAAGCATTTTATCAAAAGCCTCACCGTCAACTTGCTTTACTGCTGAAAACCCACTATTCGTCCTGCTAACCTCAGCAATAGCCCATTGAGTAGCACCAGGAGATAGCACTAAGTCTCCCTCCGTCTCACGTACCAACAAACCATTATTGCGTGCAAATTCAAAGGGCAATAATTTGGAGCTTAAATTTGACATCTCAACGTCCTTAAACAGTCTTGTAATAACACTCCGGTAATTCGCTTTTGCATAGCCGCAAGAACAACTCCCTATTAATACCGGCCTCAACTCGCGATGCGATTTCTCTTACTCAGTAGACGGCTTTCCCCCGACCATAGAAGGAAACGGAAACGGACTTACATTCCCTCCCTTGGCCTCTGTAATTTTGCCAGCGCCCTCTTTCTCCACTTCATCAATTCGAATAATAGACTGCATGGGGATAAAGCTACGTTTGATATCAGCAAACTCATTTTTTAGCTTCTCCTCTGCTGGATCTACAATCATCTGTGAGCGCTCTCCAAACAAAAAGTCCTCGACCTCGAGAAAGCCCCAGAGATCGCTCTGAAAGACATGCCGGGCAAAGATCTCATAGACCTGCCCTTGATTTAAAAAATTAATGCGGTAGATCGGTTCGCTGGCCATAAAATATCACTGTAGAGAGAGCTAATTAGGATGCGTGATAATAGCATATCAGTACAAAATCACACCGCAAAATGTTGCGCAATGGGTACTCAAGGCTATAATGGCGCTTCCCAAATGAGTAAGACCATAAGAATGCTGGAAAAGTCAGTTAAAAAACTCCATATCGTCACGCACGGCTGTCAGATGAATGAATATGACTCTGCACGCATGCGAGACTTACTTGGTGAAAGCCACCAAATGGTTATTACCGATAATGCCAAAGACGCCGATGTTATTTTACTGAATACTTGCTCTATTAGAGAAAAAGCACAAGAGAAGGTGTTTCATCAGCTAGGCCGATGGAAACATCTAAAAGAAGCCAAGCCAGATTTATTAATCGGTGTAGGTGGTTGTGTTGCTAGCCAAGAGGGTGCGGCTATTGCTAAACGAGCGCCCTTTGTAGACCTTATTTTCGGCCCACAAACACTGCATCGTCTTCCAGAGATGATGGAACAAAAGCAGGCTAATGGTGCAGTTGTTGTGGACATTAGCTTCCCCGAAATTGAAAAGTTTGATCGCCTTCCTCAGCCAGAAGCGGATGGTCCCAGCGCTTTCGTATCAATTATGGAGGGCTGTTCTAAGTACTGCACTTTTTGCGTTGTCCCCTACACTCGAGGAGACGAAGTTAGTCGCCCGATAGCTGATGTTTTAGCGGAGATCAACTCTCTTGCCGAACAGGGTGTCCGCGAAGTTAATCTTCTTGGTCAAAATGTTAACGCTTATCGCGGTGATATGCCCGATGGCGCTATCTGCGATTTTGCTGAACTCATTCCATTTGTTGCCAGTATTGAGGGTATCGACCGCATTCGTTACACCACATCTCATCCTGTAGAATTTTCTGACGCGCTTATTGATGTCTATAGTCGGGTGCCTGAGTTAGTAAGCCATTTGCATTTGCCGGTGCAGAGCGGCTCAGATAAAATACTTATGGCGATGAAGCGAGGACACACAGCGATTGAGTACAAATCTAAAATTCGCCGCTTACGTCAGCTGCGACCCGATATAAGCATATCGTCTGATTTCATTATTGGTTTCCCCAATGAATCTGAAGAAGATTTTGCAGCCACCATGAAATTGATTGAGCAGGTAGGGTTTGATACTTCATTTAGCTTTATTTATAGCGCACGTCCTGGAACTCCAGCCGCAGATTTGTCAGATAATGTTAGTCTTGAGGAAAAAAAGCAGCGCCTTAAAATACTGCAGACTAGAATCGTACAAAACGCCATTGAAATAAGTCGGCGTATGGTAGGTACTCAACAAAACTTACTGGTAACGGGCGTCTCTAAGAAGGATCCAGGCGAACTTCAAGGACGAACGGAAAACAACCGCGTCGTTAATTTTCGAGCTAGTGACCAAAATCTGATTGGACAGTTTGCAGATGTTATGATTACTGAAGCCTTACCAAACTCTCTTCGAGGGCTACTCGCTGAATAGTGTCAACAAAAGCAACTGCATAAAAGCCGTAAGGAATCTTTTTCCGAACCTCATAGGCGAGACTTTTTAATTCAGTGGTGTGCCACAAAAAGAGTTTACGCTGATCCTATGATCGAGCTATGCTAAGGTATATCAAACTATATAGGCGTTTAAACACCCCTTGAAACAACTGGACACTCAACCCGCATCATTTAATGTTACCCTCGAGCCAAACGATGCTCGTCGTCTCGCCTCTCTCCGCGGTCAATTTGACGACAACTTACGATTAATTGAAGCTCGTCTTAACGTAGAAATACGCTCCAGAGACAACTTTTTTGCTGTTTATGGCGATCCCAGTCCGGCAAAACATGCGGCTGATACGATTCATAACCTCTATCAAGAAACGGCGCACTTTAGCAACGTCACCCCCGAAGAAGTTCACCTCCATCTTAGACAATTTGAGAGCACTAAATCTATGGATCAACTCGCCAATAATACCAAGCCGGTCAGTGACCTCGATAATTTTTCTGTTATTCGTACAAAGAAAGGCACTATTAAACCTCGGGGTCTCAATCAGCAACGCTACGTTCGGTCGATACAAACGCACGACATCAACTTTGGCGTTGGTCCAGCGGGCACAGGAAAAACCTATTTGGCTGTTGCCTGTGCCGTCGAGGCTCTATTAAGGGATGAAGTGGAGCGAATTTTGTTGGTGCGCCCAGCAGTTGAGGCAGGCGAACGTCTAGGATTTTTACCTGGTGATCTTGCTCAGAAAGTAGACCCCTATTTACGTCCACTTTACGATGCTCTGCATGAAATGCTTGGCTTTGAGACCGTTGCGAAACTGCAAGAACGGAACGTTATTGAAATTGCCCCCCTTGCCTATATGCGCGGCCGCACGCTAAACGGCGCTTACATCATTCTTGACGAGAGCCAAAACACTACTCGCGAGCAAATGAAAATGTTTTTAACCAGAATTGGCTTTGGCTCAACCGCAGTAATAACTGGCGATATGTCACAAATTGATTTACCTCGAGGTGTGAACTCTGGGTTGGTACATGCTTGTGAAGTCCTAAAAAATGTTGAAGAGATTAGTTTTACGCACTTTGAATCGCGTGATGTTGTTCGTCACTCTATCGTCCAGAGTATTGTTGACGCCTATGACGCCTTCGAAAAAGAAAACTCTTTACCTTAGGTATGCCTATTTTAATTGATATCCAGCGAGCCGATACTTCTGAGAAAATACCCAGTGATGCTTCTATAAATCGTTGGGTGGAGTCTGCGTTAGACAATAATGATGATTCTGTTGAACTCAGTATAAGAGTTGTTGGAGAGCAAGAGAGTGCCGCACTAAACCTGCAATACAGGGGAAAATCAGGTGCCACTAATGTGCTGTCTTTTCCTTTCTCCGCAGTAACACCTGAACCATTACCAATGTTAGGTGATTTAGTGGTATGCGCTCCGATAGTCACCCTCGAGGCACAGCAGCAGCATAAGGCTCTGGAAGCACACTGGGCACATATGATCGTCCACGGAGTATTACATTTGCTAGGTTATGATCATGAAAATGATAATGACGCGCGGGTAATGGAAATATTAGAAACAGAAATTTTGCTTGGCTTGAATTACCCGGCCCCCTACACTGAAACAACAGAGCATAATTGAGCTAACAATGAACGATGAAACCCCCACAAGCAAAACGTCAGAAATCTCGTTAATGAAGAAGTTTGTTCGACTTTTTTCTCCAAGCCCAACCAATAGCGATGAAGTCGCTGACATGCTGCGGAGTGCTGAGAACGAATCGATTATCGATGCTGGTGCCTTACAAATAATGGAGGGCGCGCTAAAAGTATCTGACCTTCAGGCTCGAGAGATTATGATACCTCGGTCTCAGATGAAGTTTATTGAAGCTGATTTCTCATTAGAAGAGGTCCTCAAAATTGTTATTCAATCGCAGCATTCTCGCTTTCCTGTCGTTGGCGAATCCTCAGATGATATTCAGGGGATTCTTTTAGCTAAAGAGCTTCTGCCATTAGTGTTGTCGGGCAAAGAATCTTTTAATCTCAAAAGCATGCTGCGTCCTGCCACTGTGATCCCTGAAAGTAAGCGCATCAACGTCCTTCTTCAAGAGTTTCGAGAACAACGCTATCACATGGCCATCGTTATCGATGAATATGGTGGGGTTTCTGGTCTACTCACCATTGAGGATGTTTTGGAAGAGATTGTTGGTGAGATTGAAGATGAAACTGATGAGCATGGCCCAGAGCAAATTCGTAAAGTGGATGTCAATTGTTATACCGTTGATGCCATTACTGAGATTGCTGACTTCAATGAATACTTTGATGTCGGCTTACCTGATGACGAATTTGATACCATTGCAGGGCTTATTATTGAATCGCTTGGTCGCCTTCCAAAGATTACAGATAAGGTCACCATCGACAACTTTCACTTCACTGTTGTTGAGGGTGACAGCCGAAAAATAACTCTGCTGGAAGTCTCTAAAATTGCTCCATGAAGCGCTTCAGTAGACTCCAATGCTATGCACTACTTATTGCCGGAGGAGCAATTTTCCCCTTAGGGCTAGCTCCTTTTAAACTCTGGCCTGCCGTGATAGTTAGTATGGCGATTCTATTTCGATCGTTACGCCACCCATCCATTAAACAAGCATTTTTCAATGCGATGGCTTATGGCTTCGGTCTTTTCCTAACAGGCGCTAGCTGGCTATATGTCAGTATTCACGAATATGGATTTATCGCCGCACCGCTCGCAGTAGTCGCCACGGTATTATTCTGTCTTTTTTTAGCGGCTATATTTGCCGTCCCTTTTATGCTGGCTGCTTTTCTACCATCGACACCAACCTCATCAATGCTCGGCTTACCGGCAATATGGGTAGTTAGTGAATGGGTCAGGTCATGGATTTTTACAGGATTCCCATGGCTCTATGCAGGTTATAGCCATACTGAAACGTGGCTAAATGGCTGGGCTCCCATTGGTGGCGTACTGTCGCTAAGTTTTATTTCGGCACTTGCCGCTATGCTTTTTCTTTGGCTTGTTCAAGGTATGAGAAAAAAACGCTCAACGTTCGGCCTCAGCACACTATTGGCATTATTGACTATCTCAGGTTACTTATTACAACAAGTAGAGTGGACTGAAGACATTGGTGAGCCGATAACCGTCGCGCTAATCCAGCCTAATGTTTCACAGAATGAAAAGTGGTCTGCTCAAAAACAACGAGTAATACTGAAACAGTTGTTAGCTCAAACTGAACCTTACTGGGGTCATAACATTATTATTTGGCCAGAAGCCGCCGTCCCTAGTATCCCTCAGAGAATTCCAAATTTTATGAAGAGTTTGGAGAGAAAGAGTACCGCCAGTGGCTCTACCTTGCTTACAGGCATTATTACTTTTAATTCTGAACAACAACGCTATTACAATTCAGTACTTGCTGTTGGCGATAGCCAGGGCGAATATCATAAAACCCGTCTTGTTCCCTTCGGGGAATACGTCCCTATGGAGTCGTTACTTCGAGGATTAATTAAATTTTTTGATTTGCCAATGTCATCCTTGTCCATCGGTCCCGCTAACCAGGCCCCTTTGTCAGTTCAAGAGCAACTTGTAGCCACAGCAATTTGCTATGAAGTGGTCTACCCAGATCTTGTCGCACGTAACAGTAGAGAAGCTTCGGTAATTCTCACGGTAAGTAACGATACCTGGTTTGGAGAATCACTGGGTCCTCTGCAACACATGCAAATGGTCCAGATGAGAGCTTTAGAGAATGCAAAACCAATCATACGCGGAACAAATAACGGTATTTCTGGTCTAGTAGACCAGCGTGGTAGAATTTATCGCCGTATAGACCAAAATAGTATTGCTGAACTTAGCGGCATCGTTCAGCCGCGCGCCGGTCAGACGCCTTTTTCTAAAACAGGATCGTGGCCAGTCGTTGTTCTGTCATTTTTGATAGTATTTTTTTTAGTGCTTAACCGAACCAAAACTAACGTCTTAAAGGAATATTGAAATGAAACTAAGTAAAGTATTTGCTCTTGCGAGTAGCCTGGTAATGTCAGCATCTGTATTTGCACTTGAAGTTGGTGATCAGGCACCAGACTTCGAACTGCAGGCAACTGATGGAAAAACTTATACACTCAGCCAATTCCATGACAAAGAGGCTGTGGTTATTGCTTGGTATCCAAAAGCCTTCACTAGTGGATGCACCATAGAATGTAAGTCCCTTGCTCAAAATGGTCACCTATTGAAGAATCTGCAAGTAGCCTATTTTATGGCCAGCGTTGATCCACTAGAAGTAAATAAGGAATTCGCTGCTGAAAATGATGCTGACTTTCCTCTCCTTAGTGACCCGTCAAAAGAAGTGGCAGAGGCATATGATGTTCTTGCCTTTTATGGGATTCCTAACCGTCATACTATTTATATTGGGAAAGACGGCAAAGTGCTTTATGTCGACCGCGAAATTCAAGCGTCCACATCAGCAGAGGATATTGCCCAAAAGCTTAAAGAACTTGGTATACCTACCCGTCAAGCAACCTAAATTCGTCTAAAGTCACCGAGGGGGAGCCTAGTTAATCTATTCCTCTCGGATGACTGTTAGACTGGCTAACATTCCCTTATAATTCCTGCTGATGACTAACTCTAACAAGCAGTGAATTCAATGACCTTAGACGCAACCTATAATCCCGCAAAAATAGAGCGGGAAGCGCAGCAATACTGGAACGATAATAAAACCTTCGAGGTCAGTGAAGACCCCGACAAAGAGAAATTTTATTGTCTTGCTATGTTTCCTTACCCTAGTGGCAAGCTGCATATGGGTCATGTGCGCAATTACACAATTACGGATGTGATAGCGCGCTATCAGAAGATGCAGGGCAAAAATGTCCTGCAACCGATGGGCTGGGATGCCTTTGGTCTACCTGCCGAAAACGCCGCTATTCAGAACAACACAGCACCGGCAAAGTGGACGCATGAAAATATTGCTTACATGAAAGCCCAATTGAAAAGTCTTGGTTTTGGCATCGACTGGTCTCGCGAATTGGCGACCTGTGAGCCCGATTATTACAAGTGGGAACAGTGGTTCTTCACCAAATTATATGAAAAAGGCTTAGTCTACAAAAAAACTAGTGCCGTTAACTGGTGTCCAAATGATGCCACAGTCCTTGCCAACGAACAGGTAATTGACGGCTGCTGCTGGCGCTGTGACACGCCTGTAGAGCGAAAAGAAATTCCGCAGTGGTTTATCCGCATCACGGATTATGCAGAGCAATTGCTCGATGATTTAGATGAACTAGAGCATTGGCCTGAGCAGGTCAAAACAATGCAGCGTAATTGGATAGGAAAAAGCCGTGGCGTGAATGTAACATTTGACCTATCTGAGTCAGCTGGTGAGCATAACCACTTCGATGTTTATACTACCCGGCCCGATACACTCATGGGTGTTACTTATTTAACGTTAGCTACTCAACATCCGATAGCTCTTGAGGCTGCCAAAAATAATTCTGCGTTAGCTAATTTCATTGACCAGTGCCGACTGCAACAGGTTTCAGAAGCTGAAATGGCAACCATGGATAAGGTTGGTATGGATACCGGAATCACTGCAATTCACCCGCTAACTGGGAATTCTGTTCCTGTCTGGGTGGGTAACTATGTATTGATGGACTATGGTTCAGGCGCGGTCATGGCGGTTCCTGGCCATGATCAGAGAGATTATGAGTTCGCTAAAAACTACAACTTAATTATCACACAGGTTGTTATTGCTCTTGGAAATGAAGAATGCTCTATTGAGGATAAAGCCTTTACTGAAAAAGGAACCTTAATCAATTCGGGAAAGTATGACGGCTTAGCCTTTGACGCTGCTTTTGAAGCTATTTCTGCTGACCTCATGGATATTGATCATGGCTCGGTGACGACCAACTATCGGTTGCGCGACTGGGGAGTAAGTCGTCAACGCTACTGGGGAACACCAATCCCAATGTACAATCTTGCAGAGGGCGGCGAAATTGCCGTACCATTAGACCGCCTGCCAGTGATACTGCCCGTTGATGTGGAAATGGATGGTATCCAGTCACCTATTAAGGCTGATAAAAATTGGCGCATGACCGAATTTAATGGACAAGCTGTTGAGCATGAGACCGACACCTTTGACACCTTTATGGAATCTTCTTGGTATCATGCAAGATTTACTTGCTCCGATTTAAATAGCGCTATGCTCGATCCCAAACGAGCCGATTATTGGCTTCCTGTTGATCAATATGTGGGTGGTATAGAACATGCCATTTTACATCTACTTTATGCGCGCTTTTATCACAAACTACTGCGCGATGAGGGGTTAGTTAGCAGCAACGAACCCTTCAAAAGTCTGCTCTGCCAAGGCATGGTTTTAGCTGAATCATTTTATAAAGAAATTGATGGGCGTAAGACCTGGCTAGCTCCGAGCGAAATTACGGTAGAGCGCGATGAGAAAGGTCGCACTATCAAAGCGATAGAAATTAAGAGTGGTGATACGGTTAACAGTGGTGGCATCACCAAGATGTCTAAGTCAAAAAATAATGGCGTCGATCCACAAACAGCGATAAATAAACAGGGTGCTGACACAGTTCGGCTGTTTACCATGTTTGCTGCTCCCCCAGAACAAACATTGGAATGGAGCGATGAAGGAGTCTCTGGTGCTCACCGTTTCTTGCGGAAACTTTGGAAAATGGTCCATGAGCATCTTGAAGCAAATGTGTCCATACCTCTTAATAGTGCCAATCTCAATCAGCAGCAAAGAGATCTCCGACGAAAAACTCATGAGACTATCAACAAAGTTAATGATGACTTTGGGCGTCGCAATACCTTTAATACGGCTATCGCAGCAGTAATGGAATTATTAAATGAAGTCGCGAAGCATGGTGGCACTGAGAATCAATCAATCGCTGTGCGTCATGAAGCCCTAACGAGTGCTGTTTTGCTGCTATCTCCAATAGCTCCCCATATCTGCCATGCTCTTTGGCAAGTTCTAGGTAATTCTGAGTCAGTAGCCGACGCGAGCTGGCCTTCGGTTGATGAGAAAGCTTTGGTGCGCAGTACTATTACCTTAGTGTTGCAGGTCAATGGTAAGGTTAGAGGGAAGATAGAGGTTGCAGCCGATATTTCAAAACAGGAAATCGAGCAGATTGCTCTGGCTGATGAGAATGTGCAACGATTTATTGAAGGTAATACTATCCGGAAAATCATTGTCGTGCCGGGTCGTTTAATCAACATAGTGGCTAACTGAGACTTTAGTGATGGAATACAGAGTATTGTTATTGATTATTACTCTAATTATCTCTGGATGCGGGTGGCAGTTGCGTAACAGTGAAATAGTCGCCTCATCCTTAGGGACAGTTTATCTTTCATCTAAGTTTGGCGACACTGCGCTAACAAAAGAACTAAGGCGAGCAATAAGTATCTATGGGGTGTCCATTGGAAACACTAAAGCTGAGTCCAACTATATTGTTGTGATTGTTGATTTTAGACAAAACTCACGTATCGCCAGTATTAATTCAAGGGGCCGCGTGGCTGAGTATCAGCTCAATGAGGACGTAGATTTTTATATTACTGACGCAGATGACAAACAGATTTTATCTTTATCAACAGCATCCGTAGAAAGAGTCTATGAATTTAGAGAAGAAGATATATTGGCCTCTTCAAACGAGGAAAAACGCATTCTTAAAGAAATGCGCGGTGAAATTGTACGGCAAATTTTGAATCGACTTCGAGCTTTACCCATACTAGCCGATTCTTAATTAAACCCTTTAGGTATGATATGAAAATAAGACCTGAACAGCTTCAAAGCCACCTATCAAAAGAGCTTTTAGCGGTATATGTCATCAGTGGTGATGAACCCTTACTCGCTCAAGAGTCTGCAGATGCAGTGAGGCTAGCCGCTAGAAATAAGGGGTTCAGTGGTAGAGAAGTCTTCCATGGAGAAGGGAAATTTGACTGGGGTCAATTACATAATGAAGCCAATGCGTTGTCTTTATTTACGGAAAAGAAAATAATTGAAGTAAGAATTTCAAATGGTAAGCCTGGTGATAAAGGCAGCAAAGCAATCTGTGAACTTTGCACCAATCCCAATCCTGACAACTTGCTACTGGTCATATTACCAAAACTCGAACGCGCCGCGCAGAACAGTAAATGGGTTAAAGCGTTAGAGTCCTCTGGCGCCCATATTCAAGTTTGGCCCATTACTGGCGAGCAATTGCCACGCTGGATTAAGCAGCGACTTCTTGAATCCAATATAACAGCCAATCAGCAAGCTGTAGAAATATTAGCCGAGCGAGTGGAAGGTAATTTACTTGCTGCTGTTCAAGAGATTGAGAAACTAAAACTGCTCGCTATCGATGGTAAGGTTGATGCCATTATGATGTCATCAGTAGTTGCTGATAGCGCAAGGTATAATCTGTTTGAATTCGTGGACAAAGTCCTTGCTGGGGATGCTCAATCTGCAGCCCGATCACTGCGCGGTTTGCACAGCGAAGGAACTGATGCAATTCCTTTACTCTGGGCCATCACTCGTGAATTACGCATTTTAATTAAAGCAAGTGAGCAAATTTCACAAGGTGAAAGTCGCGACCGGGCTCTTAAAAATGCTGGAGTGTGGGAAAAGCGCCTACCGTTATTTCGTACAGCGATTCAACGTTGCAGCGCACCGCATTTAAGAATGCTGCTCTATCAAGCTGGGGCTATTGATCGGGGAATTAAAGGTATGCGAAAAGCCGATGTCTGGGATGAGTTGACGACACTGGTACTTTCCCTTGCCGGCAGCCAAACCCTTAAGCCCAGTAATATTAAGCTCCTCATTGGGCCCTGACTTGATGATTACCCTAACCAGTAATAAACCACACTAGTAATAACCAAGACTCCGATTAAATTTAAAATTAGTCCTTCTCTCACCATTTGTTCTACGGTCACTCGACCAGTACCAAAAACAATAGCATTTGGTGCGGTTGCAACCGGTAACATAAACGCACAGCTTGCAGATAAAGCTGCCGGCAACATTAGCAAAGCAGGCTCAAATCCAGCACCAAGAGATGCGGCGGCCAAAATTGGCATTAGCAGTGCTGTAGTAGCTGTATTACTGGTAATCTCAGTCAAAAAGGTCACCGCTAATGCGACTATAGCGATAATGACGATAACTGATAACCGGGTGACACTTGATAAAGATTCACCGATAGCGGAACTAATACCCGTAATTGCAAATGCCTTAGCGATAGCAATACCGCCGGCAAACAGAAGTAATACTCCCCAGTGAATATTTGAAGCTGAATCCCAATCAAGTAATTTTCCTCCCTTACCATTGGGCACCACGAACATTATAATCACCGCCGTGAGCGCGACCGCCGCATAATTAGCTGAGGGGACACCAAGCCAAGAAGACCATCCGCCAAAAGGCTCACGTAAGGTAATCCATGCCAAGGCAGTTAACCCAAAGATCAGGAGCACCCTAAATTCTTCCTGACGCCACTGCCCAACCTCAGGGATCTCTACTGATTGATTACTCGTCAAATGCCGGGTCAACCACAACCCGGCTACAGGAATCATCACCATGACAACGGGTAATGCCCACGTCATCCATTGTATGAAGCTAGGCATAGTGCCTGTTGTCTCAGCATAAACCTTAAGAAAAATTACGTTGGGTGGCGAGCCAATAGGGGTACCCAACCCACCAATACTCGCTGAGTAAGCGATCCCTAAAAACAAGGGTACCGCAAGCTTTGCTCGATCATCAGGATGCTGGATACTGTCTAAAACTGCATAAGCAACAGGGAGCAACATTAGGGTAGTTGCTGTGTTAGATACCCACATACTAAGCACTGCTGAGGCAACCATAAACCCAAAGACTAAGCTCCGCAGACTATCTCCACCAAAAAGATTGACCATCGCCAAAGCAACGCGTCGATGAGCGCCACTCTTCTCCATGGCTTTAGACAACATAGCACCCCCCATCAGTAGGATAATAAGAGGATCACCATAGGCCTGCGCTACCTGTTTACCATCAAGAATACCGACTAATGGCATTACGCCTAGAGGAATCATAGACGTTGCAGGAATGGGTATAGGTTCAAATATCCACCAAAGAGCGCACAAGGCGGTGAGTCCGCCAGTCAATGCGCCCTCTATGGGCCAACTATAACGCAACATAGTCAGCGCAATAATAATTCCCACTAGAGGTCCTATCCAGAGCATATGTTGTTTAAGGGCTCTATTCACTTACCTTCCTTAGTATCAAATTCAAAAATATTACTGAAAGAATACCTAAGGTATTTGCCAGTAAATCCTTTGCTTCACCCAACCGATAATCGGTCAATGATTGGGCTAACTCAATGCCTAAGCCAAAAAACATTAGCACTATCGCTATTTTCCATAACGCTATGCTATCTCCATAGCTCTTTATCGCTAGAAAGCACAAAAAGCCATAAGCTAAAAAGTGATGGAGCTTGTCTTGCCAATTGAAAATACTTAATTGAGGCGCTGATAGGGGTATTAATGACAGTAGTAGCACCATCAACACCGCCGCCCAAAACATAAATCCATATATCTTATTTATTTGCATTATTTGTCTCATTGAACTTTTGATTTAAATGATTATATCTTTCAATTGTGCCAACATCACACCAGTCTCCCGAAAAAACTTCACCGCTGACTCGATTGGCCAGAATGGCTGGTCGCAATATATTTCTTAAAGGAAATTCTTTTGATGAGGGATCAATACCATCGAATATCTTAGGAGAAAGTAAGCTGATACCGGTATAGGTATAACGAGGCCGGTCATAAGCGACAACATTATCTCTTAATGAAAAGTCACCATCGATATTATGCTTCGGGTTTGTTGTCATAATAAGGTGGGCTAAATTGGTAGGTGCTAGGCTCTTTTTAAGCACACTAATAAAGGACAAGTCAGTCCAAATATCAGCGCTGATAATCAAAAATGGATCCTTACCGAGAAGTGGTAAAGCTTTAAAAATACCTCCACCTGTCTCCAAAGGCACGTCCTCTCGAGACCATAGTATATTGACACCGAACTGCCCCCCATCGCCGAAATAATCCTCTATTTTAGTGGCTAGCCAAGAGGTATTTACAATAATCTCGCTAATCCCTGCATCGGCAAGCTTTTCAATATGCCATTGCAACAACGGTTTGCCACCCACTAGTAACATTGGCTTAGGAACCTGGCCTGTCAGTGGACGTAATCGAGAGCCTAACCCAGCAGCCAAAATCATCGCCTTCATTTAGAATTATCCTGCTTAATTAGACGTGACAGAGAAGGTTCATTCCTGTCTTTATACCAATTTTGCGAGGTTAAATGAGGCATAATTTGGTCTTCAAACCATTGTCCAAATGCAGCCACCTCTGGGTATCGCTTAAATATATCTACGACGTATGCAACAACCAAAGGAATATCCTGCAAGTAACCTGTTTTCCCATCGCGCAGTGCCAGTCGTGCAAAAACACCCATTACCTTGATGTGCCGCTGCAGCCCCATAAGATCGAACCAGCGCATAAACGTCTCATCATCCATTGCGGCTACTAGCCCGCTATCCTCTAATTGCTGCTTATAGCTTAAGGCTCTTAACTCAACCAATTCAACCGGCCAGCACACATAGCAGTCTTTAAGAAGAGATACTAAATCATAGGTGATAGGGCCAATGACTGCATCTTGGAAGTCAATCACCGCCAACTTTTCATCCTCTAAAAACATTAAGTTTCGAGAATGGAAGTCACGATGGACAATGACTTGAGGCTGTGAAAGCGCGCTAGTTATTAAATCGTTACAGAGCTTATTAAGCATACTTTTAGCTGGCTTATCTAACGATATACCGAGTAGTTCTTTGACAAACCAAGTGGCAAAAAGATCGAATTCTTGAGTCAGTATCGCTTTGTCATATGTGGGAAAAACGTCGTGGTCTAACGGTGATTTTTGAATCTTCAACAACATGAGTTCAGCTTGACTATAAAGATTCGTAACGGTCTCGGCACTTAACAGGGGTTGTAGTAACTGCTCACCTAGGTCTTCCAACAAAAAAAAGCCTCGACTAAAATCAACCGCGTAAAGATGTGGTCGCCGTATTCCTCGAGTATTTAATGCCAGCGAGATTTTAGCATAGGCCAAATTGTTTTCTTTGCTCGGCGGTGAATCTACGGCAATCATGCTCGGGGTGGTATTCAGGCGATAATAACGCCGGAAGCCGGCATCACCGGCCAAAGCTTCCAACACTAAAGTTCCGTTAAGATCATTTTTTTCAGGTAAATAAGTCAAAATCCATTTTGTTAGCTGCGTCTGCTTTTGAGTGTTCAAATGGCTAATACCTATATTAAAATGATGATTTTTTTTCTGGGGCCATAGTAATAATCATTCTTTTGTAAAAATCTCCCATTTTAACCTATTTAGATGAATTCACAGTCCTACCTGTTAAATATATCAGGTAAGATAATGATTAGGTAAATACTCTGTTAACCGAAAGTCAGAATACTAGTAAAGCACTCTATGTTAACTCGAATTAACCACTATTTTTTATCCACCCTAGCTATTACCTTTGGCTTGTCTGATTCTGTTTTCACAGCGGAAATCTCGTCTGCGCCATACAATTTTGAGGCGCAAAGTACGCCAATTAAGCATAATCTTGACTGGGTGCAAGCGGCCGACATGACTCCACAGCAACGGCAACAGTATGGCAATAAAGCATGTGGCGCATTCATAGAGCCTAGACGTGAACAGGCAGACAACGACTTAGATATACAGGATGCTCCACTTAGAGTAACGGCTAACTCCACCAAAGCCTCATCGGATAAAGTCGCGGTGCTTGAAGGTGACGTGCAAATATCACAAGGTAGCCGACAGATTAAAAGTGACTTTGCCACCATTGACCAAAATGCACAAAAAGTGACACTGAAAGGTAATGTGGAGTTTCGTGAGCCTGGGATATTACTAAAGGGTGAAGACGCTGGTATCGACGTGGCTAATAGTAATGTCACCATTAATAACGCAACTTATGTTATTCACCAAGCTTCAATCAGAGGTGCTGCTAAAAAACTCAGCAAGTCTGACCAGGGCAATATTATTATTGATGAGGCATCCTATTCGACATGCGAACCTGGCGATTCTAGCTGGCAATTGATCACTAAGCAGATTGAAATCGACCAAAAGTCAGGGTGGGCAACTATTAAAAATGCTCGATTTGAAATAAAAGACATTCCCATTTTTTATTTCCCCTACATCAAGTTTCCAATAGATGATCGTCGCTCTTCCGGACTACTTATTCCAGATATAGACATTAATCAGGATAATGGCTTGGACATTGCTCAACCCATTTATTGGAATATTGCTGAGAACTATGATTCGACAATTTCGCCTCGTTATATACAACACCGCGGGTTCGGCATAGAAGCAGACTTTCGTCTTCTAAATAGCTGGTCACAAAGTAGGGTTTCAGGGTCTTTTCTCGGGAATGACAAGGGCGGTGACGATGCCGACGAGATTAATCCTATCACTGGCCTTCATCCCTATGAGGGGGATGACCGCTATATGTTAAATTTGGATCATGTTGGCGGTATAGACCGGCCGTGGTCAACATTTGTTGACTACAACAGTGTTAGTGATACCGACTATGTGCGGGATCTGGGCAACATGACAATTGATGAAACAAGTCAAACGCATATAAAGCAACGCGCCTACGCCCGCTATGAGACAAATCATTGGAACTATCAAATTACAAGCGAGGACTATCAATCTGTTACCCGCGGATTAACCGACCAGTATTCAATTCTTCCAAGCATTGACGTCGACGGTTATTATCGTTTTGATAACAATTTAGTTCTTAACTTAAGCAATCGGTATACGGTGTTTAGTCACAATAATCCCAATAAGGTGGAAGGTAGCCGACGTCGTCTGGACTATAGTCTGACCTGGGATCAGCACTGGAATTGGGGATATTTCAAACCCAAAGTAGAATTGAAACATCTAGCATACAATCTTAACTATCCGTCTCAAATCCGACCAATGGGTGTCGACCAGAACCCTGAGGTGACTATTCCAGTCTACAGTTTTGACACGGGTATCTTTTTTGAACGTAGCCTAAACTGGCTAGATGGCGTCACACAAACATTTGAACCAAGACTAATGTATCTTCACTCAGGCTATAAAGATCAATCGGTACTACCTGATTTTGATACCCGTGAATTCACTCCCTCATATGATCTATTATTTCGCGACACTCGGTTCGTTGGTGGCGATAGAATCTCTGATGACCAACGTCTAACTCTTGGTATTACAACAAAACTCATTGACCCAAATTCAGGTCAGGAGAAATTCAGAGCCAGTATTGCCCAATCTGTTTACTATGCAGATCGAAAAATAATGTTATCTACTATACCAACAGCCGAAGAATTAGCGGGGATGGGCCGCGACAGGTCAGCCATTGCTTTAGAAGTGGCTGCTCGGATAACCAATAATTGGCGCTTTACCAGTGATCTTGTATACGATGATTTAGACAATCATCTGGAAAAGACCGGGTTTAGTGCCCGCTACAATGATCGAAAAAAACGAATTTTTAACTTCACTTATCGATATACTAGAAGAGCTGCAAGAGCTTATGATGGTCAGCTGATAGACCAAAATATAAAGCAAACCAATATCTCAGGTCTTGTTCCCTTGACACCAAATTTAAATCTAGTTGGACGATGGAATCATGACTTTACTAATAATAGGGAACTAGAGGTCTTTGCTGGGTTCGAATACCATAACTGCTGTTGGCGCACGTCTCTATTTGCATACCGATCGCTGCGTCGTGATGACGAGCTTCTGTTCCCAGAGGAAGAGCTTAAAGCAAGGAATGGTTTCGCCTTCAAAATCGAATTTAAAGGTCTAGGTGGAAGTGGTAATCGCGTAGACAAAATGTTAAATAATGGTATTTATGGTTATGAACATGATGAAACTTTTTAAACACTTAAACGTGCTACCAATCACAGCTCTGATGGTATTGCTTTTTTCACTACAGGCGTCGGCTCAGATCAAGGTCTTAGATAAAATTGTTGCCATTGTCGATGATGATGTTGTCCTACAAAGTGAACTGGACCAGCGCATAGACTCGATTGTCGCCCAATTAACACAATCTGGGACTCAAATGCCCCCAAAAGCGATTCTTGAGAAGCAAGTGCTGGATAGGCTTATTTCAGAACGCTTACAACTTACTATGGGATACGACTCAGGCGTTCGAATCTCTGATGAAGAACTCAATCAAGCTATTGCTCGAATTGCGGCCAGTAATAAAATTTCGGTTGCACAGTACATCGAACAAGTCAATTTACAAGGTTCCAGCATCAGTTCGATGCGAGGAGAGATTCGCAATGAACTTACTATTATGCGGGTCCAGCAAGGCAAAGTGATGCGCCGAATTAGGGTCAGTGAGCAGGAATTAGATAATTTCTTAAAGTCTGAAGAAGGCCGCTTTGTGACTTCACCTGACGTGAATATTGGGCAAATCCTGTTGTCAATATCCAGTGATGCTACTAAAACATCTATTGATAAAATTGTTGGCCGAGCCAATCTACTCTTTAACCAAATTGAGCAAGGCGCAGACTTTAGATCAGCTGCAATCGCTAATTCAGCAGACCAATCTGCCCTTCAGGGGGGCGACCTGGGTTGGCGAAAAATGGCGCAGTTACCTGGCGTTTTTATTGAAGCCGTTGAAAAATTGGAGTTAGGTGAGGTATCTCAACCGATTCGAAGCGCGGCAGGTTATCATTTAATTAAATTATACGAACGTCGTGGAGGTGAGGAGCAGCTAGTTGAACAACACTTTGCACGTCATATTTTGATCAAACCCAATCAAATTCGCGATCAACAAACCACCATTGAGCAACTCGGTGAATTGCGAAAAAGAAGCTTGGCAGGAGAGGACTTTGCAATACTAGCTAAAGAATTTTCCGAAGATCCCGGGTCCGCTCTAAGTGGCGGCGAACTGGGCTGGTCGACGCCGGGGATGTTCGTACCCGAATTTGAACAAACTATGAGTACAATCGCCATCAATGATATAAGCGAGCCTTTCGCTTCGCAATTTGGCTGGCATATCCTTCAGGTTACGGACCGACGTCAACAAGATTTTAGTAGTGAAATTCTGCGTAATAAGGCACAAAGCATGCTTCGTCAACGAAAGTATGAAGAAGAATTACAGGTCTGGCTACAAGAAATTCGTGATGAAGCATTTATTGAGATCAAAGAGACTCCCACGTCATGACGATTAGTTTGGCTCTGACACCTGGCGAACCGGCGGGTGTTGGACCTGATCTGTTGATAATGTTAGCTCAGCAAAAGCATCTGCAACAGCTCATTGCCTTCGCAGATCCTGATATGTTGATGCAGAGGGCGAAATGCTTAAACTTACCTCTGAAATTAGTTGAACCAAATCCTCTCTTTATCCATTCAGCGCCTGGTGAGCTAGCTATTGTTCCTGTTAGGTTAGCTGAGGCTGCTGTACCAGGAATATTAAATGCGGCTAATGGTTGCTATGTCCTTAATTGTTTAGACCAAGCTATTGCGGCCTGTGAAAGTAACATTTGTCAGGGAATGGTTACTGGCCCGATTCATAAAGCAGTCATAAATGACTCTGGGATTAGTTTTAGTGGGCATACCGAATACCTAGCAATGAAAACTAACACGAAAAATGTCGTGATGATGCTTGCGACTGAGGACTTAAGGGTGGCCCTTGTGACAACCCATTTGCCACTAAAAGAAGTGTCTCAAGCAATTACTCAAGAATTACTCACATCTGTCATAAAAATTCTAAACCACGATCTGATATCTAAATTTGGTGTCGATATCCCAAGGATTTTAGTCAGCGGCCTCAACCCCCATGCAGGAGAGTCAGGTCACTTAGGACGAGAGGAAATAGATATTATCGAACCCGTTTTAGACACCCTTCGCAAGTCTGGTATCCACCTTACAGGTCCACTACCTGCAGATACGTTATTTACTCCGAAGTACCTAAAGACTGCTGATGCCGTATTGGCTATGTATCATGATCAAGGATTGCCCGTATTGAAGCATCATGGCTTTGGTAAGGCTGCTAACATCACTCTGGGCCTTCCTATTATAAGAACATCTGTTGATCATGGAACGGCACTTGATATCGCTGGAACGGGCACAGCAGACATTGGTAGCTTGGTCACAGCCGTCAATGTAGCGACAAAGATGGCGGCTCACTGATGGCTGTCGATCACAAAGCTCGGAAAAGGTTCGGGCAAAATTTTCTCATTGATCAGCAAATTATTGGACAAATCGTTTCTGCCGTCGGGGCTAAAGCGGAAGACAACTTAATTGAAATTGGACCTGGTACGGCAGCGATCACAGAACACCTGGTCAAGACCTGTCCCAATATGAATTTACTTGAGCTAGATCGTGATCTGGTAGAATTTCTAAGTAACAAGTTTTCTGACTATCCGGGACTTAAAATTACCAATGGTGATGCACTAAATACCGATTTCTCTGAGTTCTATGACGGCCGCCAGTTACGCTTAGTTGGTAACTTGCCCTATAATATCTCGACCCCCCTCCTCTTTCACCTGCTAACCATAGGGCACCTGATTAAAGACATGCACTTTATGCTGCAAAGGGAAGTTGTCGATCGTTTAGGCGCGTCTCCAGGCAATAAGACCTATGGCAGGCTGTCAGTGATGATTCAGTATTATTGCCGAGTGATGCCACTAATTCCGGTTCCTCCTGAGTCATTTCGTCCAGCGCCTAGAGTCCAGTCAGCTGTGGTCAGATTGAAGCCTCATCCTAAAAAACCCTTTGTAGCGGTCAACGAAATTTTATTAAGTAAAGTAGTCAATGTTTGCTTCCAAAAGCGCAGAAAGACGCTGCGGAATTGCCTTAAGCCTTACTCGGACTACTTACAAGGACTGGATAGCTTAATTGACTTATCTAAGCGTCCTGAGCAGCTTTCTGTGGGTGACTTTGTGATCATCGCCAACTCAATTCATATGAGCATGGATGCAAAAAAATGATGGATCTAGCATCAACAATAGTAGTTACGGTGACCTCCGAATATCTCGACCTCCAATCGGTGCCTGACAGAAACCGTTTTGCCTTTGCTTACCATATTACGATAAGCAACAAAGGGTCTTCGGCCGCCACATTACTCACGCGACACTGGATTATTATAGATTCCAATCAAGAACGGCAAGAGGTTCATGGGTCAGGTGTGATTGGAAAAACCCCCACTATACTAGCGGGTGGGTGTTATGAATATACTAGCGCTGTAGTACTTGATACCCCGATTGGAACGATGGAGGGTTCGTATCAGCTAATAAATGATCAAGGAACCGCTTTTGACGCTCCTATCGCACCCTTCTTACTTTCTACACCCAATACCGTGCATTGACGTGACTGACTACGTAGTTGGAGATATTCAAGGCTGTTTTGACCCATTAATGAGTCTCTTGGAAAAAGTAAACTTTAACCCCTCCCAAGACACACTAATTGCCGCAGGTGACTTAGTAAATCGTGGCCCAAAGTCGCTTGAAACCATCCGATACTGTAAGGAGCTAGGTAGCGCCTTTAAAATGGTACTGGGGAACCATGATTTACATCTATTGGCGATTGCTCATGGTGTGAAACGGCCGACCCCAAAAGATACCATTAGAGATATCCTAGAAGCCCCAGACGCAGGTGACTTAATAGACTGGCTACAACAGCAGCCCTTAATGTTATCAATAAATCAATACACCATCGTACACGCCGGAATCCCTCCGCAATGGACGCTAGCCGAAGCGTTATCACTCGCTAATGAAGTGTGTACAACGCTACGGTCTCACCGTGCTCAGACCTATTTTGAGCACATGTATGGAAATCAACCAGCAACGTGGTCTGATAGCTTAACCGGTACAGAAAGACTGAGGTCTATTACTAATAGTCTAACGCGAATGCGATTTTGTGCTGAGGATGGGACGCTCGACTTAGAGACAAAAGATGCATTCAAAGCACCGTATCCCTTCTGTCCGTGGTTCTCTCACAAGAGCCGTAAAACACGGCATAATGACGTAATATTTGGCCACTGGGCATCATTAGAAGGTAGGGATTGCGGTGAGCACTTGTTTCCCTTAGATACGGGCTGTGTCTGGGGTGGTCCTTTAAGGCTCATGAATTTAGATAACCGACGCTACATCCACTATCCTTAGCACACCATTTAGAGCGGCCCTCACCAAATTACAGACACAAAAAAGCCGAGCATTTAACTCGGCTTTTTAGCGGACAGCCCTCAATGATCGCTATTCGGCGGTCTCGAGCACCCCTTCTTCTGCAACAGCCATCTCACGTCCAACTAACTCAACGTACGCCATTGGCGCTCTGTCACCAGTGCGGTAGCCGCACTTAAGAATCCGCAGATAGCCCCCAGGTCGCTCCTGATAGCGCGGCCCTAAGTCAGAGAAAAGCTTACCGACCGTAGCACTGTCGCGTAGACGATCAAACGCTAGACGACGATTAGCAACACTGTCCTCTTTAGCCAACGTTATAAATGGCTCAGCAAAACTACGTAGTTCTTTAGCCTTTGGCAACGTTGTCTTAATTAACTCATGCTCAACCAACGAAGCCGTCATGTTACGGAACATTGCTCTCTTGTGAGTACCAGTTTTATTCAGCTTGCGGCCACTATAGCGATGACGCATGATTCAATTCCTTAATTCGTTGCTTTGTCAGCAAAATTTCTAATAAACTAGCTTAACCGAGTTCACGATCACTCTTAATACTAGCAGGGGGCCAATTCTCAAGGCGCATGCCGAGTGAAAGCCCTCGTGAAGCCAGAACATCTTTAATCTCGGTAAGCGATTTCTTACCTAAATTTGGAGTCTTCAACAACTCAACTTCTGTGCGCTGAATCAAATCACCAATGTAATAAATACTCTCAGCCTTGAGGCAGTTGGCAGAACGAACCGTTAATTCGAGATCATCCACCGGCCGCAACAAAATAGGATCTATCTCTTCCTCTTTCTCCTCAGGCTCCGCAGCAGTCTCACCTTGCAGGTCAACAAACACAGCCATTTGCTGCTGAAGGATCGTCGCAGCGCGACGAATTGACTCTTCCGGATCAATTGTGCCATTGGTTTCAAGCTCAAGAACCAATTTATCAAGATCAGTACGATTCTCAACACGTGCATTGTCAACGCTATAAGAAACTTTAAAAATAGGACTGAAGGAGGCGTCTAACTTCAACCGACCAATAGTATGATTCTCTTCATCAGACACGCGAGCATCAGAAGGCTGATAACCACGACCGCGTAGTATTCGGAGCTCCATATTCAACGACTTTTTACCTGAAATTGTCGCTATCACGTGATCTGGGTTAACAACCTCGATATGACTATCACATTGGATATCAGCGGCTGTAACCACACAAGGCCCTTGAGCCTTCAACGTGACTGTCGTCTCGTCTCTTCCTTCCATCACAACTGCTACACCCTTAAGGTTCAGCAGTATCTCCATAACATCTTCCTGAATCCCTTCGATAGTGCTGTACTCGTGCTCAACACCGTCGATTTCAACTTCAACGATGGCGCAGCCAGACATTGACGAAAGTAAGATCCGACGCAAAGCATTACCAAGTGTATGCCCAAACCCTCTCTCTAGAGGCTCCAAAACAACCTTAGCGTGCGTCGAGTTGTAGGACGTTACATCAATATTTCGCGGTGTAAGCATTTCAGTGGCAGAATTTTGCATAATATTACCTGTAAGAACTAACAGCGATTATTTAGAGTAAAGCTCAACGATCAAATTCTCGTTAATCTCTGAGGGCAAATCTGATCTATCGGGATTACGCGTAAAAGTACCTTCCATTTTACTGGTATCTACACTCACCCACTCAACCTCTCCTCTCTGAGATGCAAGCTGTAACGCTGTCTGCACTCGGAGCTGAGCCTT
>ENA-ORXF01000257-ORXF01000257.1-marine-metagenome-genome-assembly--contig:-NODE-257-length-40754-cov-5.337783_pt1 | contig 40754 bp, 37 predicted proteins | sample MGYA00237864_ERZ511476 | MGnify/ENA primary metagenome ERZ511476 (study PRJEB26306, sample SAMN06343908) | marine metagenome | isolation source: coastal waters | place: Atlantic Ocean: West Antarctic...
ATCTTAGCCATAGACTCATGCAGTAGGAGCTCTTTATCTACCGTATGCCGCTTAATCCACCACAGGCATTCATTTAGCTGAGTCACAAGCGCAACATTAAGAGGAGAAGGCTTGTCCAGTTCGGAGAGCAGGCCTTGTACGCTTGATTGAAATTCCGCCTCAGACTCATCGGGAAGAAGTCTGGGACTGGGCAACAAAGTAGCAATAGATTTGACTGAATCCTTCAATATAAACACCTCCTGATTGAGAGAGTAAAGGCTTATGAAACCTAGGCTGTAGGGACCTTTTAAGTATCCCGGTTTAAATGCAGAACCACGCCTGGACTAACTAAAGGATCACCTGTGAATTCGATGCCGGAAGCCTCAAATGTTGTTTTTATGGACATTAATACATTGGTATTCGCAGAAGGGATGCCATCCTGCAATTCATAACGGCGGAGGGTCGTTATGCCAACCCCACTTTTATTGGCAAGATCATTACCACTCCAACCTAAAAGGGCCCGAGCTGCTCTAATTTGATTTGAAGATATCACTTTAATACCTATTATGATATTATAAATACCATTATGTGTTTATATAACCTTATCTGGAGATAATACCATGATAGACCGTATATTAGCCAAATTTGATGGTGCGTTTGCTGAAAACACTATTCGCGCCTACCGTTCTGATTTTATTCAATACGAGAAATGGTGCACCGAAAATCAATTACACCCCATCCCCGCTAATGCCGAAGCCTTGGCCAATTATGTTGACTACCTTAGTCAGTCTGCAAAGAGTGCAACCATACGCCGTCGGATTAATAGCCTTGGGACAATATTACAGTTATCCAAAAATCACGACCCCACCAAAGAACCTGAAGTGGTTTTAGCCCTCAAACGCATGCACCGAAAAATAGGCAGAGCGCAAGAACAAGCCACTCCACTCATCAAAACCTCGCTTAATCAGCTATTAGAAAATTGTGATAACAGCGTCATGGGCATTAGAAATAAGGTATTGTTACGACTCGGCTATGAAACCATGCGTAGGCGATCAGAATTATGCTCCTTTAGATTTACGGACATCTCTCAATCGCCTAATGGCAAGCCAGTTATCAAACTTAATTTCTCCAAAACAGATCAATTTGGTACTGGCAAAATAATACCCATTAGCGAAGTACTATTAAAACTTCTTCACCAATGGAAAGATATTGTCGGCGACAATGGATATGTATTTAGATCCATCAAACGGCATGGCAATATAGGGCAACACCTCTCTCCCTCTTCAGTCAGCGTGATACTGAAAACCCTTCAGGCAACCATCCATTCCGATAAAAACACCCCACTGCTCAGCGGCCATTCATTTAGGGTGGGTGCTGCACTTGACCTATTAGAGCAAGGCGAACCACTGGAGAAAATCATGTTAAGGGGTGGCTGGCAGAGCGATGCGACAGCGATGAAGTATTTAAGGAGTTGGACCAGTTGAATCCATCTCTATTACTTTTCGAGGTTTTACCATGGGCCTTACCCAAGTCAAAGGTTGGAAGCATAGTCAGAAATACTGCATAATTTAATAAAACCGCTGCGCCACCCATAGATTTATAGATGAACATATCAAAATCAGAATGCCCCACTACTTTTCAACGTTCCAGCTTTACAATTGAGTAATTTGTTCCCGATATACCCAATCGGCCACGTTTTCATCAGGTTGATATTCAGGCACCAGTAGTTGCAACATACTGCGTATCATCAACACATCACCATGCACAGCAGCAATCTTCAACGTGGTGATCATGGGTTGTAACTCACTCCATGGTAAAAACTTTTCATTAGCTTTCATAATTCGCGGATGTTGAGTGGCTTGTGGGTTATTGCCTATCAGCAGCTCTTCATAGAGCTTTTCACCTGGGCGTAAGCCAACCACTTCAATAGCAATATCGCCTTCTGGTGAAGTTTCATCTTTCACTCTAAAGCCAGAAAGTTCAACCATCCTGCGTGCCAGGTCAATTATTTTAACTGGATCACCCATATCTAGCACATACACTTCGGCTTCACTATTAATCCTACCACCTATACCTTTAATAGAGCCACCTGCCATCGCACCGGTTTGCATCACTAACTGAGCTGCTTCGGGAATGGTCATAAAATAACGGATAATATCTTGGTGAGTTAAGGTGATTGGGCCGCCCTGGGCAATTTGTTGTCTGAAGTAAGGCACCACAGAACCAGAAGAACCTAATACATTGCCAAAACGAACCATGGCCAATTGAGTAGTACTGGCAACTTGTGCAGAAGGCTTTCCATCCCACATAGGTTCGAATGAAGGATTTTGTTCCGCAGCCAAGGCTTGTAAAATCAGCTCACAGCAACGTTTACTAGCACCCATGGCATTAGTAGGATTAACCGCTTTATCAGTGCTAACCAGTATAAAGCGCTCTACCTGCCGTTCTAAGGCCACCTTAGCCATCACCAACGTACCTAACACATTATTTTTTACACATTCGGCGATATTGTGTTCAACAATAGGCACATGTTTTACCGCAGCGGCATGGTAAATAATGTTGGGGTTCCAAGTAAGGATAACGTCACTTACACGACTTTCATCTGCCACTGAACCCAGCAACGGTATTATAGTGGGCACTAGCCCAACAGCTCCGTGATTACGTTTCTCATTAGTAAGGTGATGAAGAGTATCTAGCAGTTCGTTGTGTAAGGTATAGAGCGAAAATTCGCTTAGCTCAAATAATAACAACACCTTTGGCTTACGCTGCAATATTTGCCTACACAGCTCGCTACCAATACTGCCACCTGCGCCAGTCACCATAACGGTTTTACCCGTAACTTGCTGTTGTAGCATTACTTCGTCTGGCTCTGCTGGTTCTCGTGCCAACAAATCGTTGATATCTAAATCATGTAGATCTACATAATCAGCTTTGCCTTGGGCCATAGCAATCAACCCTGGCAAAGTACGAATACGTACATTCAAGGGCCGCAAGCGTTCTATAATCACGCTACGTTGCTTGCGGGTAATGGATGGCATTGCAAGCAATATGTCATCCACCTGATGGCTAACCACAAAATTTTGTAATTTGTCTTGAGATATAATGGGCACATCCATCAGGTCCCGCCCATGTAACTCAATGCCATCATCTACAAAAGCCAACAGTACACATTCACGGCTTTGCCCCAATCCAACGGCCAGCTGCCTGCCTGCTGCACCCGCACCAAAAATAACTACCCGCGATTGGTGGTGCACGACTGCGTCGGCACCAGTGAGCCTCTTTGCATTTTTTATATGAACTGAATCTTCAATCTTACGCAACAACCAACGCGCAAACATACGAGAACCACCAACAGCCAGCAAAGTCACCATGGCATTAATGGGCACAACAGACCGCGGAACCCCCTGCACACCGCTTAAAAAAACAACCACCCCCCATAGCGCCGTATACACCATAACGGCCTTCACAATAGACCATACAGCCCTCATGCCTAAGTACCGAATGATCGCTCTATAAAGCCCAAAGTGAAAAAATACAGGCACGGCAAACACCGGAGCAAACAACACTAATAATACTACTGGGTTATTCACGCCTCCACGGGGCCAGTACCAATTATCTAAGCGTAGTGAAAACGATAGCCAAAGGGCGCCTATGAGCAATACAGAATCTGCAGCAATGAGAATGCTGCGTTTTGCTGGGCGGGGTATCGCAAGGATGTGTTTAAAAAAAATGCGCATTAATGAGATACCCCATCTTTTTTGATTACCTTAATAAACGTCAGCCAAATGATTTTAATATCCAGCCACAGTGACTGATGATGCAGATATTCGACATCTAAATCTACTTTCTGAGGAATAGGTAGTTCATCACGTCCATTAATTTGAGCCCAGCCAGTTAAACCAGGCACTAAGGCATGGACACCTTTTTCGGTTCGTAGGGTAATTAGATCGTCTTGATTAAATAACGCAGGACGAGGTCCAACAAAACTCATATCACCTTTCAATATACACCACAGTTGCGGCAATTCATCCAAACTCGATTTGCGTAAAAAATCACCTACTGGTGTCAAAACAATTTTAGGATCAGCTAGTAAATGGGTTGCCACTACAGGCGTATCAACTTTCATACTTCGAAATTTAGGCATTTTAAAAATAGCATTATTCTTACCCACTCGATCGGACCAATACAGAATGGGGCCTTTTGAAGTCAGCTTTACCAACACAGCAACGACGATAACTGGCAACAATAACAATAACGCTGCCACCAACGTAAGGGGTAAATCAACGAGTCTTTTCATTAAAAGTCACAACCTTCATATATAAATTTTCCAGATTAAGCCGAACTTCTTAGGTGTAAGTGCTTTTGAATCCGCGTCTATGCAATAGCCCAACAACTCTAGATACTATACAACTGCAATCGACTTTAACCCGCAGCGGGGTACCCGAGCTCGACAGTTGAGAGCGTAAGTTATTGATTAATATCGATCTTAATTTAAAAAATGCCACTGTAGTCCCTGGCAGCGAGGAAGTAACGAAAATACCAATGGTCTTCTTCGACAGTATTTCCCTAAAGGTACAAGCTTAAAAGGCTATTCGCAGTATTATTTAGACAGTATCGCGTCAAAGCTCAATGATCGCCCACGGAAACCCTGAAATATTATACCCCTCATGATATGTTAAATATGGTGTTGCTGTGACCGATTGAATCCATCTCCGTTATTTATCGGGGGATTACCGGTCAATTTTAAATCGGCGCTAGTGGGTCATTATTGCATCGGCGGTAACACCTGGAATGCACCTCAGGATATTCTGCAAAAGTAGGTGCTGATTTAAGACCGCTTACAGTACGCCAGCAAAGCATATCGTCGCTTATTGAACGCTCACGGCTTTGCAGGCAGCATGAGCCGCAAGGGTAATTGTTGGGACAATGCGGTGGCAGAGAGCTTCTTTGGCAGCTTAAAGCAAGAGCGAGTGCAATGGCGCAATTACCAAACCCGTAACGAGGCCCAGCAGGACATAATGAATTATATTACGATGTGGTACAGCAGCCTCAGGATACATTCATATTTAGATTATAAGTCGCCTAATCAGTTTGAAACTGAGATGAAACTACCACGAATAGAATTACAAAAAGCCTCTTAACTGGGTTGTACTAAAAAGCTTGACCACGTCACAATTCATCCAAACTAAATTTGCGTAAAAAATTTCCAATAGGTGTCAACAGGCTTTCAGGATCAGTTAACAAATTGGTTGCAACTGCCGGTGTACCTATTTTCATAGTACGAAATTTAGGCATTTTGAAAGATACATTATTTTTGGCCAACACGATCCGACCAATACAGGACAGGGCCCTTTGAAGCCAGCTTAATTGAAATAGCGATTATAATGAACAACACAGAAAAAATAAACTTGCCATCAGCACAAGAGCTAAATCAAAAAATCTTTTCATTAAAGCCCACTACCTACGAATCTTCTAAATCGTTTGAATTCGCAAGTTTTCTTAAGGTTAACCAACAACATTGAACAATCTCTAACTAAGCGACAGTAAAAAGCACGTATTGCAACTAACTTTTCCAATGTCCTATCCCAAAGTTATCAGACTATACAAAGGGGGAACTCTCAATTTATTAACCTTATTTATGGAGAAATTTAATCTATTACCCAATTCAAATTTTCGCTTAACCTATTACAGGCAATATGATTATTTAAAACATTTAACCTCATGAAATCAGAATCACGAAATTCACCATCAGAAAAACCCATATCGAGTAAACCGTCCCTTAACCCGCGCACAGTCTGAGTTAAAGAAACCAATGGCTGATGATTAGGAGCTAAGTTTTTGAATTTCGAAAAATCCACTTTGTAAGATCTTTTATCTGGGGGCGCATTAATATTAACCTCAACCTTGGTACCTGGAATTTCTGCAGCAACAGCTTTTGCCAAATCTTTAACTTGATAATTCCAGTTATCACTCCCTGCGTTGACCACCAGCATACTACCTCCATTGCTTATTTTTCGAGTAACTGCCCAGTCCATAGCTCTCGCCATATCAGAAATATGTATAAGCGGCCTCCAAGGAGTGCCATCACTCAGAATACTGATCACACCATTAGAGATTGCCCCTGCAACAAAATCATTTACCACTAGATCAAGTCTTGTCCGATCTGAAAAACCACATGCTGTAGCAAATCGAAGGCAGGTAATCACAAAGTCTGAGGACGCTAGAGCTTTCAAGCTAGTTTCAGTATCAATCTTAGAATGCGCATAGGCCGTGAGTGGATTCAAATCATCATCTTCTTTTTTCGCAAACTCTGAGGCGGCACCGTAGACACTGCAACTGGATGCAAACACATAATTACAAACGCCGGCTTGTTTTGCCAGCTTCGCGATATTGATACTAGACTGACAATTAATTTCATCAGTTACTCGAGAGAATGAGTTTCCCATCGGATCATTACTTATTGCAGCAAGGTGAACAACAGCAGTAAAACCTACAAAATCAGACAGTTCAACAGATCTAACGTCTTTGAATATCTGCTTATCTAACATTCTTTCTGGTGAAGCTTTCACACCTGTTAGGCAATGCGCAAAAATACCTAAATCCATTCCAACCAATTCAGCGTTTGGGTACGAAGATCTTAACTCTTTTATAAGAGGGGGCCCAACATAACCTAAATTCCCTGTCACCATTATTTTCATAAAAATTCCTCTGTGCACTTATAATTTAAAAAATTCAATTAAGTTTACGACTAATGAGATTGCCTATAGCCAAAGCTGACGTTAGTCCCGGAGACTCAATACCATATAGAGCAACATACCCCGGAATTAAATGCTGATCACTAAACTGGATCATGAAATCTGACGCCGGCTCATTCTCACTAACTATCTTCGGTCTAACTCCAGCATAGTCAGGCATTAATGCCTCATCAGACAAATCGGGAAAATAGGTTTTTATAGCCTTAATAAACTCATTTTTACGTTTTGGATTAACATCATAGTTGGGTGTGTCCACCCATTCTGTATCAGGCCCAAATTTTGATCGGCCAGCTAAATCTAAAGTCAAATGAACACCTAATCCCGAATTATTGGGAACAGGGTAAATGAGATGGGAAAAATCAGATTTCTTGCTATAACTGAAATAAGTTCCCTTACAATATTTAGATTCAGGAACTGAACCAGCCTCGCTATTTTCAATCATCATACTAATTTTTTGGGCACTAAGACCAGCACTGTTTATTAATTCCCTGCAGGTTATTTGAGAATCTTCTTTTGAACCCACTGTTAGGGAAAAACCGATTTTTAACACTTTTATCCCAGAAACCGGACTATTACAGCTCAAAAGTCCACCTGCATGTTCAAAATCTCCTAGCAGGGCCAACATTAATCCATGGCTATCTATAATGCCAGTAGAAGGAGATATAATTGCTTTGTTCGCACGAAGGTTTGGTTCCAACTGACTAATCTCGTCAGGGAAGACCATTTTTAAATCTGTTACGCCGTTACGAACACCATTTTCAAAAATTTTCCCCAGACTAAAAATTTCTTCTTTTGTGTTAGCAACGATTAACTTGCCCAAGATCTTATGATCCACGTTACGAGAGACACAATAATCTACTAACAAATCTTTTCCAGAAACGCAGAGACTTCGCTTTAGGCTATTGAAAGGGTAATAAATACCAGCGTGTATGACCTCACTATTTCTGGAACTTATACCTTTGCCGAAGTCGGGCTCAGCCTCAACAATCAAAACAGTTCTTCCCGTCTCAGCAAGAGAGCGCGCAACAGATAAACCAACTACACCAGCACCAATTACTACCGAATCAAAATCAAATACCACAACCCACCCATTTCAAATATATTATCTATGGAATAAAGCCCAAAATAAAAATACTAACAACAATTAAAATATTTAGTTTTAATTATATTAAGACTGATTCACGGAACTTTTGAATTCAAGAAAAACTGTGCAGTCTTTTTTAAACTTTCATCGACACAGGAAGCTGGTGACCAGTTTAGCTTTTTTTTCGTTTCACTAATATCAACCTGAAGTGAACTGAAAAGCTGATGAAACAGTGATTTTTTACCTAGGGCTATAAAAAATATTTTTAGAAGATACGTATTAAAAGGAAAGACAAATGACTTTTTACCCAAGAAACTAATAAGTCGGTTTAGCAGATCTGGAGTTGAAATATCTTCTCCATCTGACACTAAAAAAATTTCATTTGCCGCCTCAGGATGGCCAATACAAGTAATAATAAGATCTACTAAGTTATCAATAGACACTAGACTTCGTTTATTTTTAATGCACCCAAAAGGCAAAGGAATTTCTTTAAATAACCAAGTCATCATGTTGCCAAAATTTGCTTTCACGTTTGGTCCATAAACTAAAGGGGGACGTATTATAACAATTTCTAAATTAGTATTTTTTGCTACAGAAAATAATTCTTTTTCTGCCATAAACTTTGATAAGGAGTAATTATTATGTGGATTTGGAACGTCCGAAGCAAAAAATTTTGATTCAGAAGATGTAAACTTTCCATTCACACCAATCGAACTTATAAAAACCAATCTCTTTACACCATGTTTAACTGCTGACAAAGCTAGATTTCTTGTCCCTTTAACATTAATTCTTATGTATTCATCCAGCGGACAATTTATTGATTCTTTTAGTATGTGTGCACGACCTGCAAGATGCACTATAGTATCAACGTCACAAAGGGCTTGGTCCCACGATGTTAATCCATCAATCTCACCGACAGAAATCATATCTTTGTATATTATATTCAGGTTTGAACTGGACCTAGAGACACCTCGAACACAAAAACCGCTCATTGCCAAATTAGAGCAAAGCGAAGTTCCAATAAAACCTGAGGCACCTGTCACTAATATACGTTTTCCTGCCCCAACAAACTTTTCGGTCAAAATACTTTAAGCCCCCATTTACGAAAATAATAGACTGCCGATTTAATCGTCACATAAGTTAAATGCAAACTATGGTGGGAACCCCTTGACCACTTATGAGTTATTTTAGAAAATGGGAAGTAAACTGATCTTGAAATAAGATTTACTCTTCTGGTAATATCTGCATCCTCTAAATACATAAAGATATTTTCATCAAAACCCTTTACTGCATCAAGAACATTCTTTCTGAACAACATGAAACATCCTGACATATATTCAATATTAACCAGATCTTCATAACCCTTGTCGGCCATAACATAATAATCTAACCTTTCTCTAATCCAAGAAAACCGTCTAAAATAATCAGGAAGAAACCGGCGAATAAACATATCAAAAATAGTAGGATTCCTTTTATTTAAGTACTGAATACTGCCATCCATATTCAAAATCTTTGGGGAAACCAGACCAACCGTTTTATCTTTTTCTAAGAAATAAATTAGTTCGACTACTGTGTTTTCATGTATAATTACGTCTGGATTAAGAACAAGATAGTAGTCACATTCTGGACTATATTTTATACCAAAATTATGGCCGAATCCAAAACCTTTATTTTCTTGGCTATTTAATATATTGGTTGGCAACATTTCTTTTAGAAGAGCTTTCTTTAATTTTTCAATATAAATAGTAGAAGAGTTATTGTCAACAATTTGAATATAACTGTCTAACATCTGACGCTCAAACGTTTTAACAGTCATCACTACATCATCTATATCGCTTTCATAAGTTACTATTGTTGCGACAATTTTGTAAAAATATTTTTTTTTAAAATCTTTCATAAAAATTCCACATAAAATAGACACACTATTATTTAATTTATAAATAAAATATAAATTTTTTCTTTATTAAATGGCAGATCAATAAAGCGAATAATATGGATCTGGATTTTATTATTCTAAAAAATCTTCTCTTCACATTTAAATCAGTAACAGTTGAATAATGTCTACAATAAAGTCCTTGAGGTTCTAATATAAAGTGTGTTGTGTTGTTTAATAAAGAAAACATTGATATCCAATGATCGTAAAAACACACTACGTCTTTTGGAAAAGGAAAAAGTTCAAATAGTAAACTTTTTTTAATTATCATTTGACAACCCGTGAATCTATTTTTAATAAAATTATTAATAACAGAAGTTGTGTATGGATAATAATCTGAAACTTTCTCTTTAGTAACTGATCCATTACGCTCAATAATAGCATTGACAAGAATTAGTTCAGATGATGGGTTTTTTGAAATATACTTTACTATATTATCCAACCTACTTGGGAACCAAAAGTCATCTTGATCAGATATAAATATAAAATCTGATTTTGCTAAGCTCAGGCATTTTTCAAAAGTTTTGTTTATGCCTAACCTTGAATCATTTTCAACGATAAGATGGGGTATTTTTGAACTAGTTAGAATTTTCATAACAACTTCAATAGTGCCATCATCAGAATTATCATCAACTACGATAATTTCATTAGGGAGATATGTTTGGGATATTATAGAAGTAAGTTGACGGGCAATATGTCCAACACCATTGCACGTAACAAGACAAATTGTTATTTTCACTTTACTGACACATATATGTAAAATTGAGAGGTTAACCGTTCTGGGAAAAATTTTTGGATGGTTTGATAAAGCATATTATTTGAAAAAATAAATCCAACTTTTAATATTTTGAAGTCTTTTTTTAAAACCCTAGTCAGTACATTTTTAGAGAACCAAGATCGATGGGTTCGATCGAAGAAGCCAATATCTTTTCGAGGGAAATCCTTTTTCAACCACGCATGCAGTAACCTAATCGAAGATGCGTTAGGAACCGTTATCACAACTTCAGTATTTTCTTTTAATATGTGGTTTAGCTTCGATAAGAACAATTCTGGGTTGTGTAAATGCTCTAAGACATCAAGCAAAAGAATTAACACACCTTCTCTAGCGACAAGAGAAAGTTCACCAAGGTCGCCATTTAAATCGGCTTTATAAAAAGAAAAATCTATAGTTTTCAAAGGAATATCTGAGTAGTCAAAGCCATGAAACTTTGCATCTTCGGTTAACATACCACTTTTTTTTAAACCATTAAGCGTTGCTCCATCGTTACAACCCAAATCTGCAACAACTGATATGTTTTCTGGGCTCTCAATCAGATCTAAGATAAAAGAAGATCGATCATTTTTGACGTACATGATAATTCCCACTGTTATTAAAATAAAAGAAACAATACGAGATAATAATTGGCGCTGTTACTGAACTCCACATCCCATCAAATACAAAATTAGCAATAAGTATAACCGAGACCGAATATACCGGCAGTTTCTTTGCATGGTAAAACACCAAGAAGAGTCCTATTACGCCGAACTCCAAAAGCAGCCTGACCAAACCTGAATCAATTGCACCATTTCCACAACCATAACCACATCCAACAAATAAAATAACTATGTTAGATCTCATATAGTCATATACACCAAAAAATTTATTTATCCTCATTTCAAACGATTCAAACCCCTTGGGTATAATAGTCCCATGTGGAACCGATCCACCTTTGCGAAGAATAGTATTATCTTCCAACGGTTTAGAGAGTAGATCGATAAACACATCAAAGTCTAATACTATCAAAACCAATAATGTAAGTAGGACATAGGAGAAAGATAATATTACACGCTGGTTAAGAAGATTAATTATTTTTTTTAACCCAAGTAAAAACAAAGAAAAAGAAGCAAATAAAACACCATTGAATAAAATAAGAAACGCCAAAACAGAAGCTGTTCGAAATAAAAGCGATGCGTATAAGCCAAAAAGAACTACGATAAAGTATGAAAGCTCAGCGGGGGTTCCAAATGAACCGGAAAATGTGGTTCCATAGTATGTTCCACGACCAGGATCAAAATTTGGTACAACAGAAAAAACCTGAAGAACACACATTAAGACCTGAATAAAAAAAATTATAAACAAAAATTTCCTTCTATAATGTGAGCTCAATATTAAAAATAAGCCCATCCCTATAATAATATATTGAATAAATCTTGCTGCATAAACAACGCTCATAGGACCACTAAAAAATAAACCTAAACAAGACTCAAATATAAAGAAAGACAATATAACAGTTAAAAATTTAATATTTATTCGACAGCTGACTAACATGACTATAAATATACCGATGGAAACAATATCTAAAGGCCTGATACCAAACTGAGCAATACTGATGATATTTATTTTTGGCACTGAAAAATAAAGAACTAAACTAAAAAAAATTAATTTATGTAGTAAAGAATTAGATTTAATGAAATTTTCAGAAACTGCTATCATTATTATTTTCAACTAAATTAGAATTTTATATAATAAAATTTATTACGGAATTTATGATAATTATTGTTGGTAAAGCATATTACTTCTTTTTCAGAGAGATATTCTTAGCATTATGAATTTTTAATGAAAATTTAGTAACGGCTAGGTGTTACTCTATCTATTTTCAAAAAGGAGATATTTTAAGTGAAAATGAGCCCAAGTGAGACGAGGCTTTTGAGGTGTCATCTAATTCGCGCATTGAAAAGGACACTCTTGATAAATGATTAGGCACCGACACCTTATGTTGCACTATTGGCATCACAGCACTTTCATCAGGATTCCAATTCAAATGTAATTTTTTGTCACCACCTCCAATATATATATCACCAGTGGTGGCACCAAGACCACTTGTTGAAGACACTAAAGTCGACGAAGCTCCTCCCATAGAAACATCACCATCAAAAATAAATTTTTCTAGTTTATTGCCACCATTATTACACGCCACTTTTAAATTTCCATTAATAAATTCTGGTAGAAAGGTAATCGTACCAACACGAACACTTCCAATAAAGTCAATCCATTTTTTAAAATTATAGTTCAGTGAAACATACTCTTTATTTAAAGACACGGTTATAGTTTTTTCGATAATACCAAAAGGAGTTTTTATTTCGGAATGAATATTAATTTCACTATCTTTTACAATTGAAAAATAAGGGGTAACGTGCTCGAGGTCTGTTATGCGTTGCCTTTGTGAAGGCAACTCAATTACAGTATTACCACTATAGTAGTCTGCCCCTAATGAGATACATGAAAAATAGCCATGTGGCAATGTCCCAATACAAGCGTCCATACCATGTGAACAAAAGGCCAGCTTTTGAATTGCTAGACCGCGTCTTAGATTTAATTCTATATGTATTTTTTGAGACTGAAGCTTTAATATAATACCATCTTTATCTAGCTCAATTTTTACTCCACGATATAAACCAAGCACTGTTTCTAGTCGTAAATATTGACTGAAATCAGAGTAGTCTTTTTCAAAATTTGTATTTATTTCATGCTGTTTTAAAAATTTGTTTAACTTATGTTTTGATTTTTCCCATCTTTTTTCGGTAATGTGTGTACGTAAGTCACTAGCCCATAATTCACAGACTTCTTGCCAATCTGGTATGCTGCTATTATTCCTGTTAGATAAGTGTTTTGCCATTCGGTGACACATTGTATTCAACCATAAATCCTGCCTTCCAGTAACTGCCCAACGGCCTATGTTATACTTTGCTTGCTTTTTAACAGGTGTAGGATGAGTAGCAGAGTTAAGGTAGGCTGTTCGTGGCTTTACCGAATTATCATTAATTACCAATGCTTGTGTTGGCGATATCCATTCCATCCCAACTTCACTTTCGATCGATTTCAAAAGATTGTAAAATCGGTTCCATTCCCCATCAGGATGGGTAGGTCTTTCCTCACTAAACCGCCCAGGTCGATGATCAAAAACTTCTGCATCATTACAATAAATCGGAAAAAGGTCCTCTCCATTGCTCACCCGTTTTTTTAAGTAGTCCAAATAATCTACTATCGCTATATCACCGTGAGTATAGTGCTGTACTTTTTGAAAAAGAATTGAGTCTCCCCACAATACAGGTAATACCGAATCACCGACACCTTTCGCATGGGTCGGCACTTCGGAAATTGCCATTCTATCCATTCTTAGTGCTAAACGTATATTATCACGGTCCATTACGAAACCGTGATATCCAAATTGCTCATATAGGTCAACAAGACTGCTTGAGTATGCCATCTCGTTAACTAAGGCAATAGTAGGCTTCACTTCCAATACTCGGGCATATTCTTGTAACCCAAGTCGCTGATTCCATTGATTAACGATATTTGGAATTAGGGGAGCAATTAACTGACAATAACCACTGCCTATTAGCTCGCACCTCCCCTCTATTAGGAGCTTTTTAAAACGTTCAACCCAGGTATAGTCAATCTTTTCAATTTGAATAAGGGTCCAACCTGTTAGTTCGATGCCTATCGGTATTCCTGTTTTTTCAGCAAGGTCAAGTAGCGGGTGATAACAGTTTTTAATGACGTGTAACCAAGACTCTTCTTCAATAGAGGAAAACGCTAGATTAAGGTGAAAAATTAAATAACCTTTCGTTGACATTTAAACTCCTAACATTGAAATAATATTTTTGGAAAGGTTCTCTGCGCCATTTTGTGATAGTTTTTTTTGTGATCTTTCAGAGTAAAATTTAGCTAATTTTTGATTTTTCATAAGTGTGGTGATGTTTTTAATTGCAGCGTTCACATCAAACGAAACAGCCGCGACTTGTTCTTTTTGAAGAGCTATTAATTCTTCATTATCCTTAATTCCATAAGGAGAAAAAACAACAGTCGGGACCCCATATTGTATAACCTCAAAGAACGACACTCCATATACTGTGAGGACATAATTAGCTTGCACAATTAACTCATCAAGCTGAGCAGGTGCATTATGAATATTCCATTTTAAGCGAGGTTTTCTTGGTAATATTGGCGCATCTGCAAAAGGACCTTTAACCCATTCTATTTCAACATTGTGATTAAGTAACATATCAAGCTGCTTTGGGAGTGTGTCACCTAATTTTGTAACATCTCCACCACCTGTTAAGACTAAGACTTTTAAACCTTCTTTCCAAGTTTGATTTTCTAAACGTTTTTGAAGCAAAAAGCTGTCCCAACCAAATTTCAGATTACTAATCTGATTAGGGTACTTAGTAAAATCAAAAGCAAACGATGGGATCCAAACCAGATCGACATAGTCAAACAACTCAACCAGTGCATCAATACAGACCTTATAGATATGACGCTCAGTCATCCATAGAAATAGATTTATATAATCTATATCTTTGTATCCCGTAAAAATGTCAAAAACAACCATTTTTGGCTCGTGGACCACTACCCAATTTTTAACTGACGTTGCAAAGTTAGACGTTATGGGCATAAAAAAAGTTTTAAACTTAGCTAGCTCATCTCTTCCTAAACTATCACCAAATATTAAAAATTCTGGAACAACCTTAGTGCTTTTTGTTAAAACTTTAGCTAATGCTAATAATCTTGAAAAATGCCCTAAGCCTATTACTGGGGAAGCATGGCAAACTAACAAAATTTTCATAGACATTTACAAGCTGATTACAAAAGATATAATTTTCAAAATGTTTCTCTTGTAGTTAACAGAGGCCGTAAGCCATCTGAGGGATCTGCTCTCCATAGGCGATCTGATATTTCAGAAGGTATCGGCTCTTTTATACCATTCCCATCCGATAATAAACCTTTATTTACGTCACTTATTACTTGAGAAATTTGATGGGGTAACCAGCAGTGTCCAGTTTGAAACTCTTCACCCTTTCCTTCCAAATCAAGATGAAATTCAATAACAGAAGCGCCCCAACGATGGATTGACCGATGAATAACAGCTGGCTCAACAGTATGATCTGACCACCCCACTTCACAACCAGTTGTTTCTCTTATAGTGGCAATAGCAGCGAGATTGGCTTCCATATATGGTGTTGGATATGCCGATGTACAATGGAGCAAGGTTGGTTTGTTACAACCATTTGCTTTTAAAACCGAAACGGCGTGCGTGATTTCGTTAATCGTGGCCATTCCTGTTGAGAGAATTATTGGTTTGCCTGTTTTAGCACACGCTATCAATAAATCATCCCAGAGTAGTTCATAGGATGCAATTTTATAAAACGCGACGTAAGGCTCTAGTTCTTGGACCGCATCCAAATAGAATGGCGTACAGGAAAATTCAATACCCATATCAGCACAATGCTGGGCGAGTTTAGGGACAAACTCAAGAGGCAGTTCCCATGCTTTTCGCTGACGGTGCTTTTCCGACCGGGACAGAATTTCTGGCGAAAAAAGTTCTTCAACCTTAAACAACTGAAACTTTACGGCAGAGCACCCAGACCTTGCAGCCTCATTAATAAATTCATAAGCTCTATTTAGGTCCCTATGGTGATTACTTGATACTTCTGCGATAAATTTAATCATATGAGAAACTTTTTAATAACCTTTTTGACCTTCATTAAATTCTTATTCAGGAGTGGTGCTGATTTTTGTTTCTATAATCGCCCGCTCTGCACGTCTTTGCGCGTCTTCCCGATTTACGCCAGTTGCTATTACAACCCCAGCTCTTGATGGGTGATGGATAGCTTTTGCGACTATATCTCCGGGCTTTACTCTTAATTCATAAAGTGCAATCTTGGGATCTTCATTAATCCACTCTGGCACATAAACACTCCCAACTAACCCTGGCTCTGGAAACATATATCTTTGGCAAACTGCCTGCTGTCTCTTTGGTACTAAATCGTTTATTTCGATTGAATCACCAAGAGCAATTCGAATTGCAGTACCTAGAAAGTCAACTCCAGTGTTTAGAGGAATCTCATGTGAACAAAAGTATCCACCTGACAAGCGCAATGCAACTTCAATTGCATAGGGCTTACCATTAGATAGAACCATATCACCCTTAATAACCCCATTCTGAATTTTCAGGCTTTTGGCTGCCAAACCTACCACTTCAGATATACTAATCTGGTTTTCAGTGCTCAAAAAGCTTGGCAAATCACCGCCATTTTCTATTATGTGAGGTGAATACCGAGCCAAAAACTCGTAGTTTCTATCCGAAAACCCAATCGTATATATCACACCATCGATTATCAATGACTCTGTACTAATTTGAGGGCCTGCTAAAAACTCTTCTACCATTACCTGATTTGACGGCGAAAAAGATTGTGCAACAGAAAAAGCCCAATCTAAATCAATATCTGGATTGAGCAATAGAACTCCACGCGCACCACGACTGTCTGTAGGCTTTATAACTAAAGAGTACCCACGCTCAGAAATAACCTTAAGTAATTCATCTGCCGATTTAATAGGCGCATACCAAGGCATAAGCACACCACAAGAGACCAGATAGTCCTTCATTGCTAATTTATCTGTAACAGTTTTGGCAGCTTCTACTGGAATTCCAGGAAGATTTAAGCTCTCAGCTACACTTGCCACTGTCAAAGGAACGTCCGTAGCAAGGCAAATGACCCCGTTAATTGGGCGAACCTGATCATTATATTCTCGAGCTACACCCACACTTCCATCGATATCATATGTACTAGCAATTAAAGAATCATCAGCTAACGACACGCAGGGAGAGTTCTGATCAGCATCTGACACAACCACATGAAGGCCCATAGATTTGGCTAACTGAACGCCTGGTATAGTCTCAATTCCACCACCAATGAAAAGGATACAACGAGAATCAGTCATTAAAAGTATATCCCACCATTAACATTTATTGTTTGAGCTGTAATATAGCAACTTTCATCTGAAGCAAGAAAAACAGCTGCTTTGGCAACATCATCATAAGATCCGAGTTCTCCCAGCATAATTGAGGCCGCAGCCTTAGCAACAGCTGGAGACTTTAACCCGTCAGCTCCCATATCTGAACTAATTATTCCAGCTGCCAAAGTATTGCTTCTTATCTTATCCTTTGCACCAAATCGTGCAATGACTTGTGAAAGGGATATCAGCCCAGCCTTGCTTGCAGCATAGTGGGCTGTCCGAGGACCACCATATTGACCACTTACAGAACCTATGTTAACGATACTGGCCGAACTACTTAGACGCAAAAGTGGTAGGGCTTCCTGCGTACAAACAAATGGACCTTTGAGATTAACAGTCAAGATTTCATCCCAATCTTTGTCTGAAATCTGATCAAAATCAGTAGGCTTATTAATACCTGCATTATTCACTAAAATATCAAGGCCATTCCATTCTTTATCGATAATAGAATAAGCTTTCTTCAGTTCAACTCGGTCGCAAACATCGGCCTGAAAAGAAAAGGATTGTACACCATAGCCTTTTAATTCTTGAACAAGTTCGACAGCTAAAGCCTTACTTTTTCGATAAGTAAACGCGACATTAGCACCCTCTTTGGCTAATTCGATACAAATGGCTTTACCTATGCCCCTCGTTCCACCAGTCACGAACGCACGTTTATTAACTAATCTATTCATAGCTACGCTAGTTTCCTTTTGATACAACGTTTTGCCGCCTTGACAATAAATGCTGCAGTCAGCTCGTATTTTTCAGCCAGCTCATCGGGCTCCCCTGACTCTCCAAAAACATCTTTCGTGCCTATAAACTCAATCGGTGCAGGCTCATGCATTGCTATACTCTCAGCAACAGCACCACCTAGGCCCCCTATAACACTATGATCTTCCGCTGTTACAATAGCACCTGTTTCTTTTACACACCTGACCAACAACTCAGAATCAATTGGCTTGATTGTCGCCATATTGACAACTCTTGCTGATATTCCTTCGGACGATAGGAGTTCAGCCGCTTCTAAAGAACGTGCAACTTCAACGCCACATGCAACAATAGTTACGTCTGACCCATCACGTAGGATTTTTCCCTTACCAATTTCAAAATTATAGGATTCATCGAGTATTCTTTTCGTATTACTTCTCCCTGTACGCATATATACAGGGCCAACATAATCCAAAATTGCTTTAGTGGCTTGCTCCATTTCAGTTGGATCGCAAGGAGAGATTACAACCATATTTGGAATAGAGCGGTAGCAAGCTATATCTTCTAAACACTGAGCAGACGCTCCATCCGGACCTACATCTAGTCCAGGATGACTTGCAACGATTTTAACATTCATATTCGCGTATGCAACTGAAAGTCGTGCTTGCTCGATCGCTCTTAACATAAATACAGAAAATGTAGTCACTATGGGAATTAATCCTGTCGCAGCCATACCTCCAGACATTGCCATCATGTTTTGTTCTGCGATACCACATTGAATAAACCTGTCAGGAAATGCTTTTCTGAAATGATGCATTCCTGTTCCACCGGCAATATCAGCATCAAGGACAACAACATTTTCATACTCTGAAGATAAAGCTGTCAATTCTTTTCCAAAAGATTCTCTTAGTGAATCACCTGCCCTACCTAGTAAAACTGGTTGCTTAGCCACTGATTGCCTCCTCAATTTCTTTTTCTGAAGCGCCAAGTTCACTCAAAGCAGATCTCAATTCACTATCAGTTAATTTTAAACTACCATGCCATGCTGGAGAGTTCTCCATGTATGACACCCCTTTACCTTTGACGGTATGAGCTATGATAATTGTGGGTTTTAGCTTTATTTTTTTTGCTTTGTCAAAAGCTTCTTTAATTTCAATTCCATCATGACCATCAATTTCAATAACGCTCCATCCAAACGATTCCCACTTAGCCGTTAAAGGCTCCAATTTTATAATATTTTCATTAAAATCGTCACTTTGTAATTTGTTATAGTCCACGATCGCACATAAGTTATCTAAACCATTATGTGACGCAAACATTGCGCCTTCCCATACTTCACCTTCCTGCATTTCCCCATCGCCGATCATCACATAGACTCTGTTGCTGACGTTTTGCATCCTCAGTCCATAAGCCTCGCCAATTGCAAATGAAAAACCTTGTCCAAGAGATCCAGTACTTGCTTCTGCCCAAGGGGTCGAAACCCGATGAGTATGCGCCTGTAATTCGTGATTTAATTTCCTTAACCCATTGAGCCTGCTTGATGAAATAATTCCAACTTTCGCAGCTACTGCATATAGTGCTGCCGCACTATGACCTTTGGATAAAACGAATCGGTCACGGTCAATCCTATCGAAATCATTGATGTCATAATCCATTTCATTATTATATAGATACTCTATAATATCTATCGCAGACAAAACACCTCCTGGATGTCCAGACTTTGCATGATAGATACTTTCAAGTGCTTTTCTTCTCAGCCAGTCATTGTTCATTTTCTTAACCTACTTTAATTATTAACATTTTTTTACAAAATTACTTACATTAAAATTCAATGAATTTAATCACTAATTAATTTAGAAGTGATCTATAAAAATTAAAAATCTTAAGTTACGTCAAGCAATTCTATATTTTTGAAAAAATACCCATATTTTCTATTTTTTGAAAAATCTCACCTGTAAACCCTCCAAATAATAAACATATAAAATTATCCATCAAAAAAAATATTTACTTTAAAAATTACTACATGTTAAAAAGTTTTAATTTATAAAAAAGATACTTTAAAATAATTTTTTTTGTAAGCGTGCGTTTAATAGCTTTAAATAAATATCACACTTATGTAAAAAACCATTAGGTTTTAAGTATTCCGCAACCTGCCGAGAAGACTTTCTTTCATCAACACCAAGAATAAAATTCGAATACTCTTTCTTCGCCGACTCGTCATTAGAACCCCATAATGCGATAACATCATCTACAACTGAGTTATTAAGATGCCGAAAGTATGAACTTTGATATTTTTTTGGAATTGTATCTAAAATATTTTTATTAACGCCAAGGTTTTTCCTTCTCGTTGTTGCTCTTGTTATCATCTCATCGATAATAGTTACATTAGCACCCGAAGCAGTGGCATATACAATATGGGAACCACTTGAATTTGTAACTATTTCTTCCGCAGACTTCATCATTAAAGATATTCTTTCTAGTGACTCACTATCTGTAGCATGAGCCCCTTTAAGCACTTCCACCAAACCAAAATCAATATTATTTAGTTTTATGTTATTAAAATCATTGCCACCAACACATATTGAATCACAACCATATTTATCGATTATTTTTTTCCATTCACTATAGTCTTCAACTTGGCCCTTCCTGCTGATAGAGTGTGAGGGCATGAACAATTTTTTATAAACTCTACGAATCTTATCGGAAGCAAAGGCTTTGGTATAAATAAAAGGCATACCAACTGCAATTGAGTTAAATCCATCCATATTTAATAGGTTGGAGGAAACACTATTATTCACCAAATGTAAGGGTAACTTCCTCTCGTAGTAGTGGAGCAACACATCACTGTTAACTTTGTCTCTAAAAAGAACTGGCCCTAGCCCGTGCATCCAACTCGCTTTATAACAAAAGGGCTGAGAGCCATCCCAATCTACTAATTTAGAAGCTCCATAAAAATCTGCCTCCTGAAAAAATATTTTACTTCTCAAAGTTATAGCCACCTACGTTACAGTTTATTAGCAGACCTTCAAGGGTTGCTCAAGTTGGTAATCAAGTGCAACTCCTTCTAAATACGTCTTGTCTTCCGGATATGTAAGTTTAGTATTGAGAGTATCAGAATTTAGTGTCATCGGATTAACCCCTAGGGCTAAAGCATACTCCACTAGCGAGCCATAATCCTCCTTACTATTTTTGAAGGACTCGTTAAAATCACTCAGTCGGATAAACTCTGGAGTAACAAATTCGAAGTAGCTAGACTTATCTGGAACCTCAACTATCCTTCTTAAACTCATCTTAGCAACACCGTTAACCAAGGGCCGTCCAGGACATGAACATCCAAAGTCAAGTGCAGCACTGTATAGATTTTTCAGTTGGTTAATGGGCGTAAACGGTCTATTTGCATCAAAAAGCGCAACTACAGTTTCCTCACTCACTAAATCGGCCTTAACTAAGACATCAAGCCCGCAAAGAAAAGATTTCCTTCTCTCCGTTGAACCTTCAGTTAACAGAATACCTTGTTTATAATTATGGAAATATTCCTTTATTACTTTTTCAGTCTTACCAATATCAACTCTACTTGTAACGACTATAATAGAGTCAAATAAGTTTGACAGAGCTGCTGAATTTAACGTCCAAGCAAGGATAGGAATACCAAGAATAGGGGTTAAGTGTTTTGGTGTATTTTGGTTACCAAATCGTTGCCCAGATCCAGAGGCTAATATAATCGCTACTGCTTTCATTTATATTTAATACCTTTATTTGTTGTGGTGAAGGAGCCAAGCGTCTTCAATAATTTGTTTGTGATCGAAGGCAATTTCCATGTCTTTCCAGTTTTTAACAACTTCTACAGCAATAGCATCATCACCAGCTTGTAGATTATCCAGGTCTGATCTTCCAAGAAATGCCACACTTACAGTATGACCTCGGGTATCCCTATTTGGCGCTGAATAGACTCCAATCAGCCGCAAAAGATTGTGATCAATTTCTACTCCAGTTTCTTCCTTCATTTCGCGAGCACATGCTCTTTCCACAGACTCTCCAATATCAACAAAGCCTCCTGGTAGAGCATACATACCTTTAAATGGTGCAAAACGGCGACGAATAAGCACAACACCAGCAACATCAAATACAACACAGTCTACTGTGAGCATGGGGGTCTTATACATTCAAATCTCCTCTCTTAAATATTAATATTTAGCAGAAGCACATTGCCGATTTTCAAACGTTTTAAGAACCGCCACTATGCCACGTTGAACATTATGTTCTCGTATTATATTTACTATATGCTGTTAATTGAATTTTTACTGTTTTATAACATTAGTTAAAAAGTTCCTAAGTTAAATCGCCAGCATAGTCCGAGTAACTAAAGTCCTTGTTAGGGACAGACCAAGACGCTCCATAAACCTTACTGAGATATTCATCAAATGAATTTGGCACATTTAGTAGTACGCCATGAACTTCTATTTTTTCACAATGAGTAAACATTTTTGTATCCCATTGCCAAGTGTAATCTTCGTATCTATCAATAAATGTAACAGAATCAGCATCGAAAAAATCAACTCCAAAAGGAATACTTACACCGTTATCTAGAATCAATGTAGCCTTAATAGAATTACCTTCGTCTTTTGGATCGTAGCCATAATTACTCAGTAAATCAGTTAATACTAATTTTGATTGGATTGGCGCAAATAAATCAATATCAAAGTCCCAATGAATAAAATCCTTACTGCGACAAAACCCTAAGGCGGTCCCACCTACTGATACAATATTCCAAGTATCACTAAACGCAGACATGATTTCATGAAGCTTAGATGCCGCCTGGACTCTATTTTCTTCAGAAGTAAATGGATGCAAACCAAGCAATGATTTAGGCGGAATTTTAATCACATCTTCAGATATTCCCAATCTCAAAATTTGTGCATATATATCAGTGACGTAACCTGATGTAATTACAACCTGCGTCAAAGGAATGACAGATAAAATAGTAGGTGAATTAATTTCCACACCCTTTATAAAGGTACCCCACTTTTTTTGATCATTATCAACAAAAATGTCTGGAATTAATTGTGTATGCTCACAGTATGCAAGCCCAGCGCCGGCCGCACCAAAATAAACCAATTGTTTCTTTTCGCTCACTACTTAGGTTCTCCAATTAAACTACTTCAATTAACTTTGATACAATACCTGAACCCAACAGGATTATATTTTTCCATAATTAATACCGACGAATTTTTTCGTAGAACCGAATAATATTTCCGCTCGGAACATCCAATTTAATTGCCGCATCCGCAATAGATTCTTGCCCTCCATAGCTTGATATGAGTAATTTGGTATCAGTCCAGTCTAATTTTTTTATTATAGAAGGGTCATAAATGTATATGCCTCTCCATGATTTTCCATGTTTGATTGGATCAGAATCAATTATGATATACTCAGTATCCGGAAGTGAGTGAAACAATGAAGTTGTTTGGTATAAAAATTCAGCATGGGCGCCACCACCCCATACTACAAATCTTTGGTTCGCGGGTATTTCATGAACTTTTTTCTCTACATCCGCAATTGCTGCATGCCAGGCTGACAAATTATGATTAAGCTCAAGCCAATCTTCTTTGGCATTCTCAATTGAGTGCTCACGATCTGTCTCTAACTTTGGAGAAGCTAAGACACGACAGCCGTTATAATCTGGCGTTTCAAATTGTTCTTCAATCTTCCAACCGGCTTTAGCAAGGCAGTTATGCAAACTTTTTTTGCTAAAATGAGTCGCATGCTGAATACTGAAAAAACCATTTATATCGTTTGTCCTACCATTTTCTATGACGGGAACTTCTACGATCAATCTGGTTGAGCTTTTTGCGATAGACCGCAGCTTAATTAAAACCTCTACAGGATTAGGAAGGTGTTCCAGAACATGGTACATCGTAATCGTATCTGGAGCGGATCCAGAAAATATAAAGGTTTCGAAGTCACCTAAAAAGAATTCTATCCCTTTCTCTCCATACTGTTTACGCCCTCTCTCAACTGCTGGCTCATCGATATCCACACCCAGTTTTATCACATTATTTGGCAAGCGCGAGAGGAATGAGCCATCGTAACAGCCGACATCAAGTATACGTGCTCCATCGTTTAAAAGGTCATGTCGACTGAGCCAGTCTATTTGCTCATGTGTATGGGACAACATCGAGCCATAACTTTGGCCCGCTTCAGAAAACAGGGAATGAAAGCCAAAGTTTGAATAACAAGGATTTAGGTATAGTGTAAAACAACTTAAGCACATGTTTTCTTTCACATCAAAACGCTTAGGTGTTTCCAATGAATCGGAGTAGAACTGGAAGTCATTCAATTCCATTACTGTTTTTGATGCGAGTGATCCACAAATTGGACACGGCCGGTAAAAACCCAACGCTTTTGAATTAAAATTCCCAAGGAATGAGTTTATTTTCACCCACTCAACACCAGTTACATTTTCCATGATGATTTCCTTATTTAATTAATTTTAATTTTGTAGATATTGAAAAATAATTTCAGCTCTTTCCCAATCTTCCAATGTATCAATATCTTGCACTCTCCATGATGGAATTTTAAGAACTGTGGACCTTTCATTAAAACCTTTTGGCGGATCCATCCATACTTCCGCATTAGCCCAATAAAACTGACCCGCATCATGGACAGCTGCTGGCAAGTCCTGCGAGCGTGTCTGGTAATGTTCAGGAAAAAACATTTTTAAGCCGTTATTTTTATCTAATTGAAATGATCTAAAAATAGGATAGGAAAATTCTGTTGCTGCAAAAACGCTGTCCCATTCGCCTTGCAAAAATAATTGAAAGGCTTCTTTTAGGTCTTCCTGTTGTATTAACGGTGCCGTTGCATAAATACAACAGGCAATTTCAACATCTAACCCACTGTCTATTAGACATTTTATGGCGTGTCCTACTACTTCATGCGTACCTGAAAAGTCATCAGATAGATTTTCTGGTCTTATAAAAGGAACTTCTGCACCATACTCTTTTGAAACTTTAGCGATATCTTTATCGTCTGTAGACACTATAACTTTATCAAAAATTTTGCTATTAATTGCTGCCTCTATGGAATATGCAATTATAGGTTTACCTAAAAAATATTTTATATTTTTTTTAGGGATTCGTTTACTACCACCTCTTGCCGGAATAATTGCGACTTTCATAGTGCCTCTTTTAACGCTTTAATCACACAATCCTGTTGTTGATATGACATTGTTGGATAGATTGGGATAGAAATTGCCTCGGAGTAATAGGATTCAGAATGTGGAAATGAATTGGAAATAAAATTCATTTTTTGGTAGTACGGGTGAGTATAAACAGGAATATAGTGCAAATTAACACTAATATTTTTCTCACGTAAAGACTCAAAAACTTTACGATGATAGCCACTATCAAGAATATTATCCAATCGAACAACATAGAGATGGTAAGCAGAATAGGTATTTTTCTTCTGATGGGGAAGAGTTAACGGTAAACCAGCAAGGAGGTTATCATATCGCTCAGCAAGGACATGCCTAAGTGATACATATTCATCCAATCTCGCCAACTGACTAATACCTAGTGATGCCTGTAACTCAGTCATACGGTAATTAAAGCCTAAATCTATCTGTTGGTAGTACCAAGGTCCGTCTGGCTCATGAGTCATTTTTTCAGCTTCACGTGTAATGCCATGACTGCGAAGCATCAACATTCTCTGATAAATTTCATTATTGTTAGTGAGAGCCATTCCACCTTCAGCCGTTGTGATAATTTTAACTGGATGAAAACTAAACACAGTAATGTCGCTATAACGACAATCACCTATGGGCTTATTCTCATATTTACCACCTATTGCATGCGACGCATCTTCAATGATTTTGAAATTATACTTTTTAGCCAAAACACTGACCTTTTCCATATCACATGACTGACCACATAGATGAACTGGAATAACAACTTTAGGGAGGCGGCCTAGCTCCTTGGCTTTAATCAGTTTTATTTCTAAAGCAAGTGGACAGAGGTTATAAGTGGTTGGATCTATATCTACAAAGTCAACTTTTGCCCCACAATACAACCCACAATTCGCAGAAGCAACAAAGGTAATAGGACTTGTCCATAGATAATCACCCTTCCCAAGCCCTAATGACAAACAGGCTACATGAAGTGCTGATGTAGCTGAATTTACAGCTACAGCATGGTTAACACTACAATAATCAGATAGTCTTTTTTCAAATTCAGGTACTTTGGGCCCTTGGGTTAAAAAGTCTGATTGAAGCACCTCAACGACTGAATCAATATCTGCTTGAGTAATATCTTGTCGGCCATATGGAATCATTCTTAATACGTTCCAATTTTGTCTATATTTTCTTGAATCCACTTTTGAAGTGTTTCAATGCTCATCCATTCAGGATTATTATCAGAACTATAGAGAAAGTCACTTTTGACTTTGACACCACCGCCCACACGACTCTTGTCACCTTCCCAAGCTATAGAGGGTATTATCTTAAAATGGTCATCGTATTCATATGTATACTCTACGTCTTCAGCACCTATCATTTGCTCATGTAATTTTTCACCAGGTCGGATACCCACTATATTAAGAGTGGCTTCTGGCGCAACCGCTCTTGCCAAATCTGTGACTTTCATAGATGGAATTCTTTTTACATAAATTTCACCCCCATACATATCATCAAACGCATGCCAAACTAACTCTACACCTTCCTCAAGTGTGATCATAAAGCGAGTCATTCGATCATCTGTAATGGGCAGTGTCCCTGTATGAGCTAAACTCATAAAAAATGGTATGACTGAACCTCTAGAACCCAATACATTGCCATATCTAACGACTGAAAACCTTGTTTCATGACCACCTGCGTATGAATTCCCCGCAATAAAAAGTTTGTCAGATGCAAGTTTTGTAGCGCCATACAAATTAACTGGATTACATGCTTTATCCGTAGAAAGAGCAACGATACCTTTAACTTTTTTATCAATACAGGCATCAATTAAATTCATAGCGCCATCAATATTAGTTTTAATACACTCAAATGGATTGTACTCTGCTATGGGAACGATTTTTGTTGCTGCCGCATGAACCACATAATCAATACCATCTAACGCCCGACTTAAACGTTCTTTATCGCGGATATCACCTATGAAGAATCTTACACGCTTGTCATCACCATATAACTTTGCCATTTCCCACTGTTTCATTTCGTCGCGGGAATATATTACCAACCGAGTGGGGTCGTACTTTTCCAAAGTCATTTGTACAAACTTATGCCCGAAAGATCCAGTGCCCCCAGTTACTAATATGCTTTTACCACTTAACATTATTTATGTTCCTTAAGATGACAGATTAGCCATTTTTTTAAAATTAATATTAGTTTTAATTAGGTCTTCATAACAACCATGATCAACAACTTTTCCACCTTGTATAAAGTAAATTATGTCGCACTTCTGCACTGTCGTTAATCTATGAGCTATCATTATTATTGTTTTCGAGCCGGAAAAGTCATGAATTGCATCCATTACTAACTTTTCAGTTATGCTGTCAAGAGAACTGGTTGCCTCATCCAGTATTAGTATCTCAGCATTATGATATAACGCCCGTGCAATACCAATACGCTGCCTCTGTCCCCCTGAGAGCTGTACTCCACGTTCCCCAACTCTAGTTCTAAAACCATCAGGAAGCTCTGCGATCAGTTCCTCAAGGTGAGATAGTCTAATCGCATGTTGTATCTGCTTCAAATCAATATCACTCATTGGTAAACCGAAGGCTATATTTTCCATTATACTCGCATCAGATAGAAAAATAGATTGCGGAACAAATCCAATTCTGTCTTGCCAAGCACCCATGTTTTCAAACTTTAAGGGTTGACCATCAATTAACAACTGCCCATTATCAGGCTTCACAAGACCTAAAAGTATGTCTATTAAAGTTGACTTGCCTGATCCAGACGCCCCAACAAGACCGATAACCTTATTTGAGGGAATTGCCATATCGAGTCCATTCAAGGCAGGACTCGGTTTACCTGGGTAGGTAAAGTGAATGTTTGCAAGCTCAATATTGTTCTTTATAACCAGTTTTTCACCACTCCCAGTTTCCTGCGTGAACTTATTCTCATTTAAATAATTACTGCTGACTAAATCTTTTTTAATAAAATCGAATGCCGAAATATTACCTTGAATTAAAGCCATGCTTGCATAGGTTTGCTGAAATGCAGGAAGAAGCTTAAGCCCGGCTAATGCATATACTGAAAGAACTGGAAGGATTTTTCCAATATCGTTGTCATGTGTTTTTAAGAGATAAAGTGAAAATATAATTACGGTTCCAAACGCAACAACCTCCATAAAATAGCGGGGGACTTGCACAAGCGCTAATGTCGTTCCTTGGTGATGCGCCAGAACGTACCCCGACCTTTTGAACTGATCAACATAATTAGCTTGACGCCTTAGTAACAGGACATCCTTAATCCCTCCAAACCCTTCAGACATCAGTTTAAAGCGCTCCTCCGTTGAGCGTGATACTTGCCTACCATTCTTTAGTAAATTGTATCGAACAACCTTGTAGAGGAATAAATATAAAGATGCAAAAATCATTAATACAAAGATTGAAGCCAAAGGGTCGTAAACCAAAAGTGCAACAGAAAGAAAGACTGCTGTAATTATTTTTAAATTCAACTGCATAAACGGCATAATGATCCCGTTCGTCACTCTAGCGGCCTCAGCAACAATCTGCTTTGTCAATGTCGAACTACTGCCGGAAGCATGAAATAGCCATGATTTACCTAAATAGAACTCAAAAAGACGATTACCAATTGATACACCTGTTTCTTGTCCAAACCTAGACAGAACCCAAACCGTGTACATTGACACAATGCTGCTTACAGATAATAACATTAGAACTATTAGACCAACGTAGAAAACAAAATCTTGAGGATCAGTCGCACCAGAAACCTTATAAATGGTTGCCAGAATATTCTCACCTTCAATAATCGTGATATCAGATATCAATGCCATAAAAGGAGCTATTGACGCCACTCCTACAACTTCTAAAATAGCCATTAGAATTAGAAGTAATTGCAAAATAAGAAAACTTCGTCGCTGCGCAGAACTGAGCAAAAGAAAAAGTTCTAATAATTTAGTTGCCATACATCGTAAATCTCAAATTAGTAAATGGTGTAAATTAAACTGAGCTAATGCACAATTTAGATAAAAAATAAAATATGATCATCAGACTTCCCACAAAAGCGCTCACTACTAAATTTCAAACATTACACTCGTTTTATCAACCATATAAAGTCCACTTATATTGTAAAATACATAAGTAAACCATTACTTTTTATTAAAAACCCATCGAATTTTTATAGTTTTAAAACAGGGTATCCCTTAGGAGAAAAATTAAGGGCTGTATAGGTTAGCTTCATTCCTACGGTCTTTGAGATGGGGTTTTTTTAATCAATGCTAGTAGGGTTTTATTTATTATAAAAGCGATCATTTAAAATTTTACTTCCAATTAAAATCTCTAATAAAAAATAAGATTTTCATCATTTTCAACTGATCCATGAACTATTTAAAATTTAATTCTTAGTCATATGGTGGCCCTTAAAATAATACTGAAAAGTTTAATGATCTATTTTATTTTGAGTTTTGTTTTTTACCCACTGCCATAAATCTCTAATAAAATAAGCAAATTGGAAGCTATAGTAAGCTAACATAAGTGTATATAGAGCAGACTTACTTCTAACGCTCAGGTTATTAGTTCTCAAGACACTCTTACATATTTTTATTGGTCTATCGTCTGGACATACTCTTCTTATCGCACCACACAAGGCGTGATGTGAGAAAAAAATGAAAATATATATATATATTTTTATTTTATTTTTCACTTTCACACTATCAATTAATAAGAAAAAAGATATGAATTGAACTAATCTTGGTTCAAACCGATAAATGTGTAAGCCACCCATTTCAGATTCGTGATGAGGCTTGCCCATTTCAACTAGAGGAGGATTATAGTATGCCATCGTTCCACCTATCGAATATGAAATAAGTGCTGCTGCTGATGTAGGGTAAACATCTCCTTTGCGCTGGCAGTAAAGGTCCATTTCACCAAAATCTCTCTGCCCCCAGGCAGCTACATTTATAATGCTACTTCCAATATGACCAGTATCACCACAAACATCATTTAAAGATGTGTTATTTTTTGAAATCGTATCCTTATATTTATCTCCATCGATATTGAGTATTGATAAAACGAAAACTGATGTATCATCAACACCTGCCAACATTGAGCGAAAATCTTTGACATTCTCCTCATTAATAGAGTCTTCGTCACTCACAATATGAAGGTATTTACATTCGCATAATTTTATAACTTGAGCATAGTTCAGAGACATGCCTATGTTATTGTCTTGTTTATAATATGTAATTTCTTTTCTTCTCAAATTATAAATAAAGTTGTCTATTTTTTCTTCATGTGAATTTGAAGAGACAATAATTTGATCATAAATTTCCATTGCTATGGCGCGTTCAATTGAACTAATTACTAAGTCGGGACGGTTACAAGTAGGTATTCCTAACGCTAGTATTTTATTTTCTTTCATGGAATTAATATTATCTCCTTCTTAATCTAAGCACTGTATCAAGATATTTTTTATCTCCCCAAAGCGCCATAGTTTCTGCTTTACGATATGGATAAAATCCTAAGTTTAATTCAATGTTCCATTTATATTCTTCTATCCAACCTTCAACTAATGACCTGAGTGATATTGGCTTTCCACTACAAACATTCACAATACCAATATTTTCATTCAAAATTGAAAGCTTAAAGATAAGTTCTGCAGCATGTGTTGCCTGCATATAATCCAATAATTGTTCACCACCTGACATGTCGAAAGCTAATTTTTTATTTTCTACAGCAGAGCGTATTTGAGAAAAAATTGTATTACCCGGCTGCTCCTCACCATATAGATAAAACACTCTCATCCAAGTCAGCTTGAAATCGATACCTTTTTCAAACTGTAATAGCTTTAGCTGTTGTCTAAGTGAATCTTTAGCATAGCCATATGAAGTAGAAGGCTTTCCAACCATATCTTCTGAAACTTGACCTACAAGACCTCCATACTCAAAACACGACCCAGCAACACATACTGAACCGAGGCCATCTTCAACCAAAGACTTAATAAACCTATAATGCATAGGCAATTGTGTCTCAAAGTGACTAAGACACATGTAGTTAGAAATGTTATCCCACGCAAGATGTAAAAGTATGTCTGGCTCACCTAAAATCTTATAACATGGCTCGTCAAAACTGTTGAAAATGTCCAACTCAACAATACTGCAAGATGACTCATACTCGGCCAAAGACGCTCTTGAACGGGTCACAGCAACAACATCAAATCCATCTTTAATCAGTAAACGTAATACGTATCGACCGAGAAAACCTGAAGCACCTGTTATTGCAATTTTCATCTAAGCCTTAATAATCTTTAACTCTGGAACGGCAACTACAAAACTACCATTCCATTCACGAATATAACTCAACTGTTTCATAATCTCGTCACTCAGATTCCAAGGGAAAATAACAACATAATCAGGTTTGTCAAAGCGTATTTGGGATTCTTCCAAAATTGGTAATCGACTTCCAGGCATATATTTCCCTATTTTATTAGGATTCTTGTCTACAACATATTTAATAAAGTCACGCTGAATACCAACGAAATTCATTAAGGTACTGCCTTTAGCAGCTGCCCCATAGGCTACGACGATCTTTTCATTCTTTTTAGCGCTAATCAAAAACTCTAAAAATTCTACTTTTACTTTCTCGACCTTGTTTTGAAAGCCCTGATAAAAGTCTTGCTTATTCATCCTAAGCTGTTTTTCTTTTATTAATAAACTTGGAACAGATAGGCTAGTTGAGTGCTGTCCAGTATCACTGCGTTGAGAATAAACTCTCAAACTTCCACCATGCGTTGGCAATTCGGTTACGTCAAACACTGAGAGCCCATTCTTTTCAAAAATGGATTTAACTGCTATTAATGACAAATAGGAATAATGTTCATGGTAAATCGTGTCAAATTGAACATAATTTTCTAAATTTAATAGGTGAGGGAACTCAAAAGTTGCTACCCCATTTGGAGTAAGTAATGTGGCGAACCCCTTAACAAAGTCATTAATGTCTGGCACGTGTGCCAGCACATTATTTGCAACAGTAAGATCTGCTTGCCTTCCATACCTAACTAACTCTTTTGCCTTCTGCTCTCCAAAGAACTCCTCAATAATTTCAATCCCTTTATTCCTAGCGGCAACAGCAGTGCTGTGTGTAGGCTCTATACCATAACACGGTATTTTCTTTTGCATTACGTACTGTAAGAGATAGCCATCATTTGCTGCAACTTCAACTATATTATTAGTCTCAGTTAAGTTAAATCTTGTCACAACTGAATCAACATAATTACTGGCGTGCTCTAACCATGAGGAAGAAAAAGAACTAAAATATGCGTAGTCTTCAGAGAACATTTCATCCGCACCAACAAAATCTTCAGTTTGGACCAGCCAGCACTCTTCACAGACCATTACTTTTAATGGATACCACTTCTCAGAATTTTTGATGGAATCATTAGTAAGGTACGAATTAGATGGAGGAGAAGCATTTAAGTCTACAAAAACAGTTGATAAGTTTACATCACAGTGTCTACATTTCATTCGTATATCTCATAATAGTTATGCTATTTTTAAATTAAACACATCAGCCTACGTAATGCTAATTACTGAAAAAATACTAGCTGACAGGGTATCAGACCAAACGTAAAACCAAAACTACTCCAGGGCAATTCTCAATCATACAAAAACAAATCATCTGACTACGTTAGTTAAGTCTTTAATTGGCTTTAAAGCAGATAGTATTATATAGATGAGCTCATAAAGATGCTTGCCAGTCGCTACATCCTAAACAGAACAAACTTGTTTTTATTTCTAAATATTTAATACCGCTAACAATTCAATGATTGACAGAACATTTATTCTCAATTTTTAAATATTTTCTTAATCATTATTTCATAATTTTTATATAACACCTTTGTATCGTGGGACGATAAAGGAGATTTTTCAACCTTCCAAAAAACTCAATTTACTTCCACACTTTCCAAGGAGCTCTACCGGTATTCCATACTTCTTCAAGGTAATTTTTGTCACGCAAGGTATCCATTGGTTGCCAGAATCCATTATGCTCAAAGGCTGACATTTCGCCCTGTTTAGCCAATAGCGCCATAGGCTCATGTTCCCAAACAGTATCGTCAGTAGTTATCATATCTATAACCTTGGGAGAAAGAACAAAGAAACCCCCATTAATGCGTGCTCCATCTCCTTTAGGCTTTTCTTTAAAGGCATCTACGTTTCCTTTTGATATAGCTAATGCACCAAAACGGCCTGGAGGTAAAACTGCAGTAATTGTTGCTAACGTACGCTTCTTTTTGTGGTAAGCAATAAGACTGGTAATATCAACATCACTAACACCATCACCATACGTAAGACAAAAATCTTCACCATCTTTTAGATATGGCCTAGCACGCTTGATTCTTCCACCAGTCATCGTAAGTTCGCCTGTATCTACTAAAGTGACCGTCCATGATTCAGCACGTCGATTATGGACGGTCATTTTGTTTTCATGCATGTCAAAAGTAACATCGGACATATGTAGGAAATAGTTAGCGAAGTATTCTTTGATAACATATCCTTTATAACCACAACAAATTATGAAATCATTAACACCATGTGCAGAATACATTTTCATGATATGCCAAAGAATTGGTTTATTCCCAATTTGAATCATCGGCTTTGGAATACTTCCTGTTTCTTCACTAATTCGAGTACCAAGACCACCCGCTAAAATTACTGCTTGCATAAATAACTTCCTGTTTTTCTTTTTACTTTTTTTTGTATTTATTTCATTACCACTTATTATAATAATTTATTTAAAAAATTAATGGATAATTGAGCGGTTACATCAATACTGCTGTGCTTTGTTTTTAACAAGATATAAATTTCTTGTATTTAACTATTTATAACTAAATGAAAAGTTTATTTCCAAGTTTTAATTATTTTTAAATAAAGTTATAAGTTATCTGTACTTTCAAAAACCAGGCCTGAATTTCAGTATGGTTAGTATATAATCAGGCAACAGCCTCAAGCCCTTTGTCGAACCCACATTTTAGTCTATCATACTAGGGGTAAATTGATGCCTTTAGGATTTTCGAATATAGATTGAATATTAACAGCTTCCAAAGAATGACCTTGGCCCAAGAATTTTTTCTAATAATAGGAATTTATGAAACTTCTCACTAAGGAGGCTTCGCCTTTAAGTTTGTGCAGATAATCCGATAGCGTTTATTTGTAATACTTTTTATACCAACTAACAAATTGAGAAATGCCACTTTCGATACTGGTATTTGGCTTAAATCCAGTATGAAGAATAAGTTCATCCACATCTGCATAAGTAACTGGTACATCTCCATCTTGCATGGGTAGCAAATTTTCTTTAGCCTTTTTGCCACATGCTATTTCTATAGCAGTAATAAAACGACGTAGACTTACGGGTTGGTTATTACCGATATTGTAGATCATATAGGGTGCGTTTGAATTGCTAGTTGTTGTACCCTGAGAGCATGGGACTCGATTCATTACTTGCTCAATACCCTCTACAACATCATCGATATATGTAAAATCGCGTTGCATTTCACCATTATTAAAAATATCGATCGTTTCACCACTGATGATTTTTTTAGTAAATGAGAAATATGCCATGTCAGGGCGACCCATTGGACCATAAACAGTAAAAAATCTTAAGCCAGTAGTTGGAATATTATATAAATGACTATAGGCATGAGCCATTAGTTCATTCGACTTTTTTGTAGCTGCATATAAGCTAATTGGCTGGTCAACTCGATCTTTTGTACTAAAGGGCTGTTTAATATTCATCCCGTAGACTGAGCTGGAACTGGCATAAACCAAGTGCTTCACTTTGCCATGACGACAGCCTTCTAGGATATTCACAAAACCCACTAGATTGGAATCTACATAGGCGTGTGGGTTTTCAATGGAATAACGCACACCTGCTTGGGCGCCAAGATTAATGACTATATCAAATTGATTATCTGCAAACAGATGCTCGATACCTATTCTGTCAGCTAAGTTCAGCTTTATAAAACGATAATTTTTGTATATATCATTTTTATTAATTATTTCCAAACGGTTATGCTTGAGTTGTGGATCATAATAAGAATTTAGGTTATCAATACCAACTATGTTATGCCCCTTCTTGAGCAGAGCTTGAGTCAGGTGGAAGCCTATGAATCCTGCCGCGCCTGTGATTAAAATTTTATTCATTTATGGCTCAATCCTTTCCAAACAAATCACGGGTGTAGACTTTGTCTACCACATCTTGTATTTCGTCAATAACACGATTAGCAACAATGACATCACTCATTTCTTTAAAAGTATGTAGATCGTTAATGACTTTTGAATGAAAAAACTCACTCTCTTTTATAACCGGTTCATAGATGATGACTTGAATCCCTTTAGCTTTGATGCGCTTCATAACTCCTTGAATAGCACTTGAACGGAAGTTATCTGAGCCTTGCTTCATAATGAGACGATACATGCCGACTGTTTTTGGATTGCCCTTAATGATTTGATTAGCAATAAAATCCTTTCGGGTGGTGTTGGACTGCACAATGGCTTGAATAAGATTTTGTGGGACATCATTGTAGTTAGCAAGCAACTGTTTGGTGTCTTTGGGCAGACAGTAACCACCGTAACCAAAACTTGGATTGTTGTAGTAGTTGCCGATACGAGGGTCTAAACCCACCCCGTCGATGACTTGTTTGGTACTCAAACTATGTGATTCACAATATGAGTCGAGTTCGTTAAAGTATGCAACACGCATAGCTAAATAGGTATTTGAAAACAATTTCACCGCTTCAGCTTCAGTGGCATCGATAAATAAAACCGAAATTTCATCTGTCGGTTTGGCCGCGCCTTGTACTAATAAATCTGCAAATACTTTTGCTCGTCCAGACTTTTCTCCCAGCACAATTCTGGAAGGATAAAGGTTGTCATACAACGCCCTGCCTTCTCTTAAAAACTCTGGAGAAAAAATAATGTTATCACTATTAAACTTTTGCTTGAGTTGATTAGTGCAACCTACTGGGATCGTCGATTTTATGACAATTATCGCTTCTGGGTTAATCACTAAAACATCCCCAATAACCGTTTCGACTGATTGGGTATCAAAGCTATCAGTCAGTGTATCGTAGTCGGTTGGCGTCGCAATAATGACAAACTCAGCATCTTGATAGGCTTGAAATTTATCTAGGGTTGCCGTTAGATTTAGCGGTCTATTCGCCAAAAAGTTTTCGATTTCATTATCAGCAATAGGTGATTTATTAACATTAAGCATTGCAATTTTTTCAGGCATTATATCTAAGGCTACTACTTCATTGTTTTGTGCTAGCAGCACCGCTAAAGATAATCCGACATACCCTGTTCCTACTACTGTTATTTTTATGACAATATTACTCCTTCATAACTGCCATCTTGGACATGATGACACCAATCTTGATTTTCCAAATACCACACCACTGTTTTTCGTATTCCGCTTTCAAATGTCTCTAATGGCAACCAGCCTAGTTCTTTTTGAATTTTTTTAGCGTCAATAGCATAGCGCGCATCATGCCCAGCTCTATCTGCTACAAAAGTGATCAAGTCTTTGTAATATTGAATACCTTTTGGCTTGTGTGGTGCTAATTCTTCTAGCAAATCACAAATAGCGTAAACAACTTGAATATTTTTCTTTTCGTTATGACCTCCAATATTATATGTTTCAGTTATCTCACCTTTGGTCGCAACTAACACTAATGCTCTAGCATGATCTTCAACATATAACCAGTCTCTAATCTGATGGCCTTTGCCATATACGGGTATGGGTTTACCGTATAGGGCATTCAAAATCACGAGTGGTATCAGTTTTTCAGGAAAATGAAAAGGGCCGTAATTATTGGAGCAGTTGGTCACCATAGTTGGCAAGTTATAGGTTCGATTCCATGCTCTCACTAGATGATCAGAGCTTGCTTTTGATGCTGAGTAGGGCGAGCTAGGAGCATAAGGTGTGGTTTCGGTGAACAAGGGTAGCGTCTGTTGCTGGGCCGCAGCCCAACCTATAATGCCTGCCGTTGGACCGGATTTTAATCCGACAGTTTGATATTCATCAGGATGAGGTAGGTCACCATAAACTTCATCAGTGGAAATATGATGAAAACGGAAACCTGCTTTCTTATCTGCTTTTAATAGAGTCCAATACGTTCTGGCTTGTTCGAGTAAGTTATAGGTGCCCACAATGTTAGTTTGAATAAACTCACCTGGGCCATTAATGCTACGGTCAACATGCGATTCAGCAGCCAGATGCATGATGATGTCAGGCTGATATTGTTTGAGCACTCTCGCTATTTCTTTAGCATCACAAATGTCCACTTTTTCAAAATGATAGCGAGCGTTACCATTAATTGAAATCAATGATTCTAGGTTACCCGCATAGGTGAGTTTATCGACATTGATCACAGTGTGGTTCGTGTCATTAATCAAATGACGAATAACCGCAGAGCCGATAAAGCCCGCCCCTCCAGTAACAAAAATGGTTTTCATAATGCCTTGCCCTGTAATGCTGTAATGCACTGTTTTAAACTATCTTTCCAATAAGGAATAGTCAGATGAACCATTTGTTTTATTTTAACTTTATTCAATACGCTGTAATGCGGTCGCTTTGCTGGTGTTGGATAATCTTTGGTTTCAATAGCGTTAACGTGGCATTGAACATTAGCTAATTCAAAGATATTTTTTGCAAAGTCATACCAACTACACACACCTTCATTACTAAAATGAACAATGCTTGTTGTGAAATTTGCGTGCTTAAACACTCGGCCTTGAACAATACTCATAATGGCCCTAGCTAAGTCTTTGGCATAGGTTGGGGTGCCGATTTGGTCGGAAATGACATTTAAACTATCACGCTCTTGCCCTAATTTGAGCATGGTTTTGACAAAGTTATTGCCATATTCTGAATACACCCAGCTGGTACGAATAATGATCGCATTATTTTTGAGTATATTTAGTATGGATTTTTCACCGCAGAGCTTAGTTTGGCCATAGATACCTTGTGGCTCGACACTATCCGTTTCAAGATAGGGTCGATACTGCTTACCGTTAAACACATAGTCGGTTGAGATATGAATGAGTTTGGTGTTTTTTTGTTTAGCAATATCGGCGAGTTGCTGCACAGCGAGATGATTGATTTGGTTTGCCAATTCAGGTTCTGATTCTGCTTTATCAACAGCGGTATGAGCGGCGCAGTTAATTATAACATGAAAGGTTTGGTGTTCAAAAAAGGCAGTGATACTAGTTTCATTGCTTAAATCTAGTTGTTGACGATTAGCAAAGACAAAATCGTAGCCAGAATAGTCAGTTGCAATCTCTTTAATTGATTGGCCTAGTTGCCCAGAACTGCCAGTGACTAAAATTCTTTGTGGCTTAGTCATAATAATTTTGACTATAGTCGAAACAGTCTATTAATTCGGACAATGACGGTTGTTGGCTGTCTTTATCTGATAGTAGTAATTGTTGTTTAGGTAACAGCCAATCAATATTTAAATCGATGTCATCAAACACTAAACCACGATCAGATTCAGGTGAATAGTAATTATCAACTTTATAGGAAAAAGTCGCAGTATCCGTCAGTACTACAAAACCATGAGCAAAGCCACGCGGGATGAACATTTGTTTTTTATTATCATCCGACAGTTCTACCGCCACATGCTGACCAAAGTTTGGACTGCCCTTTCTAAGATCAACGGCGACATCTAATACCGCACCTTCAATAACCCGTACTAATTTACTTTGGGCATGGGGTGCTAATTGAAAATGCAGACCACGTAACACTCCTTTAGAAGATTTTGATTCGTTATCTTGGATAAAGTTAACCTTATTACCCAGCGCCTCTTCGAATTTATCTTGCCTAAATGTTTCGACAAAATAACCGCGCTCATCACCATGTACTTTAGGTTCAATAACCCATACATCAGGAATAGATTGAGGAATAAACTCCACGTTTAAAAACCCTCTTCAGCACATTTCAATAGATATTGACCATATTGATTTTTGATTAGGGGTTGAGCTAGGTCTATCAGTTGCTGTTTGGAAATATAACCTTGTTCAAAGGCAATTTCTTCAATACAGGCTACTTTTAAGCCTTGGCGCTTTTCAATGATTTCGATAAATTGAGCTGCTTCGAGCAGGCTTTCATGAGTGCCAGTATCCAGCCAAGCATATCCACGTCCCATTAACTCTACTTTAAGGCGTTGCTCAACAAGGTAAGCTTGATTAACCGAGGTTATTTCTAATTCACCACGATGTGAAGGGGTGATAGTTTTGGCTTTTTGTATAACGTCATTAGGATAAAAGTACAGCCCCGTCACGGCATAGTTACTTTTAGGCACTAAGGGTTTTTCTTCAATACTGATGACATTGCCCTGAGCATCAAATTGGGCAACACCATAACGTTCTGGATCGGTCACATGATAACCAAACACGGTCGCTTTATTTTCCATTTGGGCATTAGTGACCGCTGTAGCCAATAATGAGCTTAAATCATGGCCATGATAGATGTTATCGCCAAGTACTAAACACACATCATCATCCCCAATGAAATTTTCACCTAATATAAAAGCCTGGGCAAGCCCATCAGGGGATGGCTGTATGACATAGCTAAAGTTCATGCCTATTTCAGAGCCGTCACCCAGTAAACGCTGGAAACTAGATTGATCTTCTGATGTGGTAATAATTAATACATCTTTAATCCCTGCCAACATGAGGACAGATAAAGGATAATACACCATGGGTTTATCGTAGATGGGCACTAGCTGTTTCGAAACACCACGAGTAATAGGGTACAAGCGAGTACCACTTCCTCCAGCCAAAATTATTCCTTTCATAAACTATCCCAATGGAAATTTCATCTTTAGTACTTATAACTTTCTGGCTTGAACGGACCTTCAGAAGGTACGTTGATGTACTTGGCTTGGGTGCTGGTTAATTTGGTGATTACACCACCAAAACCTGCCACCATGTCGGCAGCCACTTCTTCATCTAGCTTTTTAGGCAAGATTCTTAGCCATAAGTTAGCGGCCTTATCTGCTGGACTTAGGTCTGCGAACTTAGCGTCCCATAGGTGCACTTGCGCTAACACTTGGTTGGCGAAAGAGCCGTCCATGATGCGTGATGGGTGACCTGTGGCGTTACCTAGGTTAACTAAGCATCCTTCAGACAATAGTAATACAAAATCGCTCTTGTTGTGGTCAGCAGCACGGTACACCTTGTGTACTTGAGGCTTCACTTCTTCAAACTTCCAGTTCTCACGCATAAAGGCGGTGTC
>ENA-ORXF01000258-ORXF01000258.1-marine-metagenome-genome-assembly--contig:-NODE-258-length-40627-cov-7.042121_pt1 | contig 40627 bp, 40 predicted proteins | sample MGYA00237864_ERZ511476 | MGnify/ENA primary metagenome ERZ511476 (study PRJEB26306, sample SAMN06343908) | marine metagenome | isolation source: coastal waters | place: Atlantic Ocean: West Antarctic...
TGAATGAGTTAGAAAAAGAGATGCTCCCATCACAAAAAGATCAGGCTTTAGCACTTGCACGAGAATGTATTGCCAAGAACTACAAAGGATGCTGAAAAGTAACATAACCATAAAACCTCCCTCAATGAATCCACCGCACAAATACTAAACCTCCGTGGTCCGAGGTGCGCGGCCCTATGATAGGGGGTCCTTAGCTTTTTGCATATAATATTTCTTTATTATTCATAGCTCTGGATCACAAACTGTTTCCCAAAAACATGGCCCAAGGCCCGCGGCCCGCGAAGCCCCACCTACGATCTGCTGAACGGACCCCATCAAACCAGATGAGTTACTTCCAAAAGCGTGCCGGGCCCCTGAGGTTTTTTTGGCTGGCAGAATATAAACGCCACTGCTGTTAGTGCGCAGTACGGTAATTCTTAAGCTTAGTGGTAAATCTAAGTGCTAATGTTAATAGTTGTCACAGCTAGCCGATCAAACGCAAGGTTTGTTTTGATCTGATGTTTTGTGGTGGGTAGAACGGTGGGTAGAAGTTTTAGTCTTAAATATTATTTAGATAAATCAACAACTTAAAGTAAGTTATTGGCGGAGCGGAAGGGATTCGAACCCTCGGGACAGTCACCTGCCCACACGCTTTCCAAGCGTGCGCCTTCGACCGCTCGGCCACCGCTCCAAGGCTGGGTTTAACTTTAGGCTATTAACGATGCAAGCCCTTTTATAATGGTAATAAATAAATACTTTAAGTATCTAAGTGTAAATGAACTCGTCTGTTTGATTTACCCTTATTTTCTACTTTACCCAATCGAATTTTTCCAATTTCTAAAGTATTCTTTACATGTGTTCCACCGCAAGGTTGCAAATCAACTTCGTCAGTTTCCGTACCAATCCTAACTAATCTAACTTTACCTTGGCCCATAGGTGGCTTCACTCGCATTGTTTTCACAAGCGAAGGATTTTCTTCTAACTCGGCGTCAGTTATCCAACTTTCTGTGATTTCAAGCCCCCTGGCTATAAGTTCATTAAGTTCATTTTCTAAAATTTCTTTATTCTCTAAGGGCTCAGGCATCTCAAAATCTAACCTACCCTTCTCCGAACCTATAGAACCGCCAGTAACGCCAAGAGGGATTACAACGGATAAAAGATGTAACGCTGTGTGGATTTTCATATACCCGTACCGTGTAGACCAATCTAACTTTTGTTGAAATTTTTGACCAATCTGAAGACCCTCAGTAGGACCGTCAACAAAAAAAACAACTTTGCCCTGATCGCCTTTTCTTACTTCTCTTACCTTTAAATTCAAATCATCCGAAACCAGCTCACCCACATCAGACGGCTGTCCCCCTCCAATTGGATAAAATACTGTCTGATCAAATATTAATCCTCCGTTATCAGTAAACTCTACTAACTGTGCCGGAGTTGATTTTAAATAAGCATCATCTCTAAATAATAGTTCAGTCACGAATTATTCTCCTCCACCATCACCATCAGCATCCGCATCAGGAAGGTCTACTTTTCTTTTCTTAATTTTAGTAACCTTTGGCATCTCTACTTTCTTATCTAGCATAGTATGGGAGTTATCACCTGTTAGTGCTTCGGGATTACGAAGCCAAATATCTCTTTGTGCGAAAGGAATCTCTATCCCTTCCTCTGCAAATCGCTCCGCAATTCGATGGTTTATTTCTGATTTAACAGAGAGAGAAAAATTAACATCTTGCAGAACTATTCTAATCTCAAATTCTAGTGCATCTCCCCCAAAATTTAGAAAGTAAACACTAGGTGGATTTTTATCACTGACCATTGGGTGCTCTAAAGCAACCTCTTCTAAAATTCTGGTAACTTTTTGCGTGTCAGTCCCATAAGCAACTCCTACTGATAAGGTAATTCTTCCAGTTAAATTTCCCTTAGTCCAGTTAGTAACTGCCCCAGAAATTAAATCTGAGTTTGGAACGATTACATCTTTTCGATCAAATGTTTGAATTACTGTAGCTCTAACAGAGATATCTTTAACAACACCCATCGTACCATTAACTTCTATCCAGTCACCCTGAGTAATTGGCCTCTCAATTAAAAGAATTATTCCAGATACAAAATTAGAAACAATTGTTTGCAGTCCAAAGCCTATGCCAACAGATAAGGCCCCTGCAACAATAGCAAGTGACGACAAGTCTATACCAGCTGTTGATATAGCAATGACGGCGGCTAAGAATATACCAAGGTACCCTACCCCGTCGACTACAGCATTTTGACCACCAGTATCTAACTTTGTCTTTGGAAGTACCTGTGATTTTAAAGTATTTTGAATCGCTCTGGTTAACAGATAACCAATAACAAAAATGATAATAAATTTTATTAGATCTGAGGGAGTTATACGGCTCTCACCCATTTGGAAGCCATTGGCAATTAAAGACCAAATCTCACCTAAGTCTGAAACTCTAGCCCCCCAAATAAGCGCAAGGAAGGGAATTGCAGCAATTATTGCCCCAATGCCAAGTAGAGTTGGCACCAAGCCCTTCACAGTCTCAGTTTCGCCTATCAATGTAGAAAATATATTACGAAGAGTTCTTTGAACAATTAAAACCAACCCTGCCAAACCAAAAGTAAGTAGTGACGAAAATAAAATCACACTCCCCGCATATGAGTAGCCGATTAATGAAAGTACTGGCGAGACAACACACACTAGAAGACCAAGTCTTAAAACTAAAATACATAGGGCTACCGAAGATTGTTCTAGGCCTGAATCTTTTACCCGTTCACTAAGAAGTTGGCTAGATATGCTAGAAATCAATCGAAATAATATAACGCCTGAAATTAAAATAATAATGAAGCTAAGGATAGCAACTGACGTGTCTGCAAAATAACCAGAACCACCCAAGTTATTAACGAAAAGTTCCAAACCGTAAAGAAAACCAAGTATGTAACTAGAGAGTATCGCAAAACCGACCTTATCCTCATTAAGGTAAGTTAATGAGGTTTCATTATTGTAGTTTAGATTAAACAGTCGCTCACCTAACCAGCCAGCTAGATAAACCGTAATAATGACGCAGAAAAGCAGACCAACAACCTGCTGACCCATAGTTCCAAGAAGTTGTGAGCTATCCAAGGCTGATTTTAAAAGGTAAAAACCTCCTATTGAAATCACAACTTTGATTAAAGAAAATAGCAATTCAGTCAAACGTCCTAGAGCCGGTCGTCCAGACACGTACGGATTAAACGAAGTATTCGCTCTGGCGATCCAACCACTTGCGGCATAAATAATAAAAATACCAATTAAAGTAAAAGCAATAGTTGCTGGGAATTTATCCCATATTTTTGCCCTACTAACATTATCAGCAAGAGCACGAGAAACTTCTGCACCGATTGTTTTGACTATGCTTAAGGTATCTTTAACAGGAGAACCCCAGCTCCCTATATTAACTGGTGACGGCCCCAATTTAAGTATTTGATTTGTTTGTCTAGAACGAAGAATTTCATCCAATTCAACAATTAAGCCGTTCGATCGGACAAATGCCTCAGTAGCTCTAATTACCGGTATCAAAGATAAATTCAGTTGTTGTTTTAGAACTCGTCGTCTCTCAGAAATCTCAACCGCACCATCTTGAGTTCCTTCACCTACTGGTCCTAGTGCTGTAAGTTGTTTGTTTATTCTGATAATTCGTTGGGCATTTAATTCTTTTCCTATTGAAAAAAGAGTTCTCCACTCAGATAAAGTCTTTCTTAATGCGTCTAAATCTTTTGAAGATACTTCCTCAGTGACAATAACTTGTTCAATTTTATCGGCAGTCTGTTCCCAGTTTTTATAATTAGGTAACTCAGATCCCAATACTTGGGATTGACTTATTACTTCTCCACCAAACATTGTAAAAATTAAAGCGAAGGAGCAGCAAAGGATAAAAGATTTAAAAGATTTCATGTTACTCATAGACCTCTACTAAAGTTTCTTCTTTTTTACTCATCCAACTAGGTACAGGTAAACCTTTACTTTCTAAAAATGTTGGATTCCACATTTTTGAATGATACCTCATGCCATAATCACACAGAATTGTCACTATTGTATGACCGGGGCCCATTACTTTAGCCATTTCAATCGCTCCACCAATATTTATTGCTGAAGATCCACCAAGACATAAACCTGTGGTTTTTAGTAAATCAAAAACTATTGGTAACGCCTCTAAATCTGAAATTGTATATTGATAATCTGGACTAAATCCTTCCAAATTGGCCGTAATACGACCTTGACCAATACCCTCAGCAATAGAACTACCTTCAGAACTAAATTTTCCATTTTCATAATAGTTGTACAAAGCTGCTCCGTAAGGATCTGCTAGCCCAATTTTTACCCCTTTTGGTTGTAAGAAATTTCCAACCCCAGCCAAAGTTCCTCCAGAGCCAACCGAACAAATAAATCCATCCACTTTACCATCTGTTTGTCTCCATATTTCAGGACCAGTCGTCTCTTCATGTGCATTTCTATTAGCGGTATTATCAAATTGGTTAGCCCAAATCACTCCGTTAGGTTCAGTTTTCTCTAACTCTTTTGTCAAACGCTGTGAATACTTCACATAATTGTTTGGATCTCGGTAGGGAACGGCAGGCACTTCGACTAATTGAGCGCCCATCAGACGAAGTTGATCTTTCTTCTCTTGGCTTTGTGTTTCTGGAATAACGATTACAGTCCTAAAACCATAATACGCACCAACTAAAGTTAAACCTATTCCTGTATTTCCAGCAGTTCCCTCAACAATTGTACCACCCTTTTTTAAAGCACCCGACTCCATCGCACTACGAATTATATAAAGGGCAGCTCTATCTTTAATAGACTGACCTGGATTAAGAAACTCAGCCTTACCAAGAATTTCACAACCAGTTTCCTTACTTGCGCGATCAAGTTTTAAAAGAGGTGTATTCCCTATTAATTCAACTATCGAGTTTGACATAGTGAGACCTTCCATTGTTGAACAGATATTAAGGGTTTAGACAGCCAATCAATGCTAAAATTTACAGAAGTATTTTAATTTTTAACAAAATAGCTCAACTGTTTAACATAGGTTCCTGTTATATCATAATTAAAGCAGAGCATAGAAAGTATTTTTTATAATATATTCTCTTGTATGAAGTTTCGAAGTCAATTCACTAGAAGTAACTCTTAATATCTTTTTTCATATCATCAACACTCAATTCACCAAATTTTGCCATTACTTTTTCTGCAAAATTATGCAAGCTTTTGCCGGAAGCGTCTTGCCAGCACCTGAGATTCCAAAGCTCTTCAAGTCGAGGAATAGTCTTATTTGGCATATATACTTGTGTATCTATCAGGATGTCTTCAGATAAAACTTGGATCGGTTGTAAGAAATAATCAAAGATATGTTCATAAAAATCAGTTCTTAGAATATCTACTTTCGTTAAGTCATTGAGAATAATTCCGTTAGAAACAAGCCCAGCTGATTTAACCATGACAGGGTAATCAGCATCTAACACCTTGAAAACCCCATAATCTTTTAAAGTTGCAGGGAAGAGCTCAACTTTACGGCCTAAAACTATTTCTAATAGAGTTTCGTCCATTAGTGTTCCAAATATAAAAATATTCATATATATCAATACCTTAATTCACTTTATTTATGTAACTTTATAAACCTCAACACAAATCTCAGTTATTTTGGCTTACTAATAGTGATTTGAGTTACATCACAATAACCACTCAAGAAAGTTCCTGCACATGAGGTTAAATAAAAATCCCACATATTCTTAAACCTTGAATCAAAACCAAGTTTAACAATATTATCCCACTCTGCATTAAAAGTTTTATGCCAACGTCGAAGAGTGGCGCTGTAACTTTGCCCAAATTCAATAGAGTCTTTAACACTAAGACCTGCGTTATTGACCTGCTCCCTTAAAGCCGTAGGGCTAGGCAGCATTCCTCCCGGAAATATATGTTTTTGAATAAAATCAACACTCTTTCGGTATGATTCCCACCTATTATCTGCCAAAGTAATAATCTGCAAAGTAGCGTTACGCCCAGGTTTCAATCTATCTCTTACCGTAGAAAAATAAACTGGCCAGTATTTTTCTCCCACAGCCTCAAACATTTCTATTGAAGCAATTCCGTCATAAACACCTACTTCATCACGGTAGTCTTGAAGCTTTATCTCTACTAAACTTGATAAACCTGCCTTCTTAATTCGTTCCACAGCATAGTCATATTGCTCTTTAGAAATTGTAAGCCCAGTGACCTTAAGTCCACGTTTAGAAGCGGCGTATTCGCCAAAGCCTCCCCAGCCACACCCAATTTCTAAGATGTGATCTCCAGCCTTTACTCCCAATTGGTCTATTATACTTTCATATTTATTTTCTTGTGCTTTTTCAAGAGTTTCTGTATCTTTCTTAAAGTACGCTGAGCTGTAAGTCATACTTTTATCTAACCATAAAGAATAAAAGTCATTGCCTAAATCGTAATGGTAGCTAATATTTTTCTTTGCTTGTTTCTTTGAATTGGACTGAAGCCAGAACCGTGCTCTCTCATATAACCTAACTAAAGCCATACCAGGAAACCCTTCGTAAACTTCATCATTTTCTGCGTGCATTAAATCCATGAAGGTTTGCAAGTCAGGAGTAGTCCACCAACCATCTAAATATGCATCACTGAAGCCAAGATCTCCCTCTCTTATAAGTCGAGCAAATAGGTCGTCATTGTGAACTGTGAACTCTGCCTTAGGTCCGTCCAGAAGGCCCTGAGCTCTAAAAACCCTTCCATCTTCCAGCTTTACGTCAAGCGTTCCATTATTAAGCTTTTTCATAACCCCAAACGACTGTGCAAAGTACCTTGGGAGATTTTTTTCACCATCTGTTGATTTTAGTACGACCATAGTATCTCCTATAATTGCATACAATATACACTAAAAAGGTACATTCACTCAATAATTTTTTTTTAAGAAATTTAAATAATTTTTAAAAATAACCTAATACTCAAATTTGTATAAGAGAAAATATTTGATAATTACAAAAATATTTCTATAATTATCAAATATTTAGATTATTTCATCAAGGGCTAAAATCAGCCGATCAACTTCACTTTTGTCATTATAGTGAACAAACGAAAGTCGTAAAACTCCAATATTCATATCCACGTTCATAGCTTTAAGTGGTCTTTTACCATAGAAATCTCCACCGGCAGCCATAATATTTTTTTGCGCCAATTTAGACGCAATATCATTTGCACTCTCTTGAACTTCTATAGCAACAGTAGGTGCTCGATTCTTTGCATTTGAGGGCCCTATTAACCTCACTGAATTTTTAGCCGAAACATAATCTAAAAGAGGTTGAAGTAACTTCGTTTCATGATCTCTAAAAAGATCATGAACTACATTAGCTTTATTTGAACCTAACTCAGCATTTCCAAAGTGATGCTCTATAATAGAATCAAAATACTCTACCATCCCAGCACAGGAGGCAACTTGTGCATGATCAGGGCCCGCGGGTGTAAAACGAGAAAAAAGTGTTTTTTCGTTAAAGTAATGTCCCTGGTTTGGCAAAGAAAATCCCAAATCTTCTCGAATGACCATGATACCTTGATGAGGACCAAAAGTTTTGTACGCCGAGAACAAATAAATATCAGTACCAAGGTCTCCAACATCAGGAATACCATGCGGAGCATAACTAACTCCATCCACACAACTAACTGCACCAGCTGCATGAATAGTTTTAACAATCTCTTTTACGTCATTAATCTCTCCAATAACATTCGAACAATGTGGAAAGCATACGAGTTTAACGTTATCATCAAGTAATCTCTCCAGCTCAATAATGTCCAAAGACCCTGTTTCAGAGTTTATACACCATTCACGAATTTCCACGCCACTCTCAGCTAGTCTACGCCAAGGCCCTGAATTTGCTTCATGATCTTGATTAGTAACAATAATTGCATCTCCAGGCTTTAACCATTCACGAAAAGCTTGTGACAAGACATAGGTATTTTGAGTAGTCGACGGTCCAAAACTGACTTCCTCTACTTTCACCCGCATAAAGTCAGCCAAACCCTTACGAGCTTCATCCATCTCTTCTCCACCCAACGTAGAGGCACTATAGGGATCATATGGTTGAACTTTTCTTTCTTCATAAAACCTAGTCAATCGGTTGATCACCTGCCTACAGGCATAAGACCCACCAGCACTTTGAAAGAAAGCTTGTCCCTCCAATTGAGTGGTCTGAAAAGCCGGAAACTGCTTTCGAACAAAATCAAGATCTAAATCCATGGTATCTCCTATTAAAAATCTACTTTGTAACTACTTTAGTGAGATTTTTTCCAAACCTACAAGCCTTTAAAAAAATAAAATTTATGGTCCAGACCAGCTAATTGGACATATTTCAGCAGACTTTCCGTCAAAGTCCCAAACCCTACCATAATCTCTCACACGAGATCTTTTTCCAACAGCAACAAAAACATCAGACCCCATCCAATATTTAGTATTAGATACTAAAACTGGTTCATCTGGAGATTTTCCAGCTACTAACTCGATTTCTCCCTGAATTTTACGGCCAATATTTATTATACGCTTTTTTCCATCCCTAATTATCTCAACTGGAGCACGTTCTGCACCAATAATCTCAGACACAAGGAACGTAAATAAACCAGTAGTGCCCCCAGCAGCTCCAGAAAATATCTTTAAAATTCCATTATATGCTTTTTGAGTTGAATTTTCATCAACATATGCGGCAACTTTCCAGTTTCCTTCCGCCATTCGTCCAGGGATATCCACCAGCAATCCAACATTTAAACCAGCCAAACTTTCACCTTCGAAATGGCCTTCATCTATAATAATTCCCATCCATGCATGACAATGGCCTTCTGTTGGAGGGTGCGCTCCCAGTGAAACAACACAAGGACAAAAAACATCGCAAGAACAATTTAAAAATAGTTCTCCTTTAATTTCCCAATCAGTTGGTTCCTTCCTACGTCGTTTTGGATTCATTCGGCTATCGATCTTTTGCATGACCTGTAACTTGTCTGAAGTCTTACTTACTTTTTTATTCATTATGTAATCCCATCTAATTAAAGTTTATTAAAGCTAAGCCAATACCCGAAATAATAAGAACACTCCCTAAGGGTTTCTTCACCAATACACCAACTTGGGGAAGCTTTTCAATAACAACTACTAATGTTATTAATCCCATCCAAACAAAATTCATATAACCCACAGTAAAACCTAAAAGCATAAAGCCCCAACAGCATCCAACACAAAACAATCCTAGACCTAAGCCCATCCTAAGCCCACCAAAAAAACCTTGTCGCCATTTGGTCAAAAAATAAGCCATCGGCGAGTGGCATACCCCATGGCAATAATCTTTAAGAACAGTAAATTGAAAGATACCTACTACTATTAAAACTAATGAAATCATCCACTTAGATTTAAGCAAACCAAGGTCTGTTAATATTTTTATTTCAGTCAAAAAACTCTGAATAGTAGAAATTATTAGTGAAAATAATACCCATATAATGAAGTAACCCAATAGAACTCCCAGCCAACCAAGCCATGATCCATTCGCACTTTTTATCAAGTCTTGGTAGCCTTTCAACGTTGGAACCATTGCGGGAAACATCATTGCTATCATCATAATTGACCACATAGGAAATAAGGTTTTAAAAGTAACTGTACTCCCCATACTCATGGATCTTTCGGATTGGCCAAACCAATCTAACCCCATCATTGATGACATTGAGTATAAATAGTACCAAGAAAGTAAAATTAAGAAAAAAAACCCTGCCCAAAGGGATGACCTAATAAAAGACATATTGATCAATTTCACTTCTAACCCCATAAGAGAATCTAAACAAGGAAACTGATGTCATGTTTTTAAATGTCTGACAAATGAAAAATGAAAACCGCAATAATGCTAGTTTATCGACTGAAATTTCAGAACAGATAAAAGAGTCGATAATCAATAAAGAACTTGATGTTGGATCTCGGTTGCCCTCTGAATTAGAACTAGCGGAACAGTTTAACGTAGGAAGATCTACAATTCGAGAGGCATTAAAAAGATTAGCCGCTCAAAGTTTAATAAGGACTCAGCGAGGAGCATCCGGCGGAGCCTTTATAAATCATATAAAGTTTGAAGAGGCTCACGAACAACAAATAACAACTTCGATATTACTCCTATCAATGAATGACGTTAAATTTGAAACTGCGTGTGAAGCACGCTTTGCGCTTGAAAGAGCGTGCGCACAATTTGCTGCTCACCGCAGAACAAATACCGACATAAAAGAAATAGAAAAAGAAATATTGATTCAAGGTCAGAGTAATTTGACTGATGAAGAATTTTGCGCATCTGATATTAGGCTACACCGTATTTTGGTAGACTGTGCTAAAAATCCAATTTTAAGTTATCAGCTAGCTGGAGCAGTTGAGGCAATGCAACCATTAATGAACATGATTACTTATACAGTAAGGTCCCGTGAAAAAATAGTTTCATTCCACAAAACAATAATGCGTTCTATAAAAAATAGAGATGCTGAGGGAATAAATGTTGGTTTATCAAATTTGGAAATTTATACAAAAACTCTAGGGCAAAACTTATTAGAGTCCTATAAGTAATTTAAAAACTAAAAATTTATACCAGTAAATATTCATTAATAACTATCCAAGATATTTTAATTATCACTTTTTATTTATTGTTAAGCTTTCCAAAGTAACCGTTAAGGTATATGAGTAATACTGTCCGCAAGGACTATGGACATAAACGCGCTCGTAATAAGCGGCTCGGACCCGGGGGCGGTACCCGGCGACTCCACCAATACTCGTTCATTTGGCGATTATGGGGTCGAAATAGGATCGACGGACGTCTAAAGGAGTTAGCTTTGGCTCGGTGAGATACCACCGTTATCGGTTCAATAAAAGCTAGTTGCAAATGACAACAGAGCTCCGGTAGCCCTAGCTGCGTAAGCAGTTCGGAAAACCGAAAACTTAAGTCCTATGACTTTGCAGTTATAGGGGGGGCCCGGAGGAGCCTCGCAACAGAATCCTCCACTTTCCTCACATTACATCCAAAAACGGATATATCCTTATTTTTAAGGCTATTGTCCTTGTTTTTATAGAAAAGATATATCCGAATTTGGGGTCTATCTATGATTTGTGAATTTCAAATTCCCACCCACTCGATTTTTTCGGGTGGAATACCCTCTCACCCATTTCCACCCACTCTCGTTTCAGTCGCTAAAGCCCCTATTTTTTATGGTTCTAAGCAATCGACTGATTTTCGAGGTTCGTGAACGATGGGTGGGATTATCCTCTTGGTAAAAGAACCCTCGTTTCCATTTGATTCTACCCTAAAAAGGAAACGCAGAATGTTAAACGATCTGTACCATGTCCAAAACAACCTCGAACAAGGTTGGAAATTCGAAACATTAAATCGATTTGATAAAAGAAATCAGAATAATAAAGAGAAGAAAGATGGAAGATCGAGTTGCTGTGCAATCAGGTTTAAGGATTGTTCACTCTAAAGTTGATTCCACGAGTACGACTTAATCAATCATATTGAACCACCTTTAGAACCTCTACTATTGACTGTATGGTATGGTTAAGATTAAAGGAATGTTTAGTGGATCCCTATCAAAATATTCAAAATAGAAACTAACCACACGAGGTAAATATGAATAATGCAATTGATCATTTGATTAAATCAAATGGAGATGGTTTAGCTGTATTAAACACCCTAGCAGAAAACAGTTTTGACTCTATCTTAATTACGGATGCCACAGAAAATGGCAATATTGTCTACGCAAACCCAGCATTCGAAACCCTTACGGGTTTTGACCGTACGGAAGTTATAGGGAAGACCCCAAGAATTCTGCAAGGAAACGGGACTGATGAGAAAGTGATTGCCCGTCTTTCTAGTGCCTTGGAATCTGGCGGAGAATTTGAGGGTAAAGCAATAAATTATAAGAAAGATGGCACACCATTCATCATGTACTGGCGGGTTTTACCGGTCAAAATTAATGACAAAATACACTATTGGATTGCAATTCAGCGAGAAGGTTCGCACATATAGCGGCAATACCTTGAAAAACTGACTACTAATTTGGGGCAACCTATTGTGTTGCCCTATTAGACTTATAGCTCTCACAGACATTGTGTTGCCCTATAAGTAAATGAAACTAGCCCTCTGATTACCAAGTGTAACAGGGGGCCAGCTTTCCCCAATTACTACTCTACTCTCTGTTTCTTTAGATCCCATTAGGGTCCAAGGAAACTCTGGTACTGTCCCAAGGAACGTGTATGTTTCTTCGGACCCTACCTTAAAAAAGAGGGTGAAAATCGGGTGGGAACTGGGTGTGAAGGTGGAATTAGTTTTTCATAAAAATCATCGTAAAGACGCTAAAAGCCCTATAAACAAGGGTTTTATTACAGTTTCTAGTGAGAAAAAACGAGGCGTAACAGTATCCTCCACTTTATTTTGAAACTTCACACATCCAACGAATGGTTATTAAATATTTTTTTAAATTAAAAATGAAGCCCTTTAACTAGCCTTTATTGAGATTATTTGACTGCGTTGCAGGGGTCCCATCTAAATTTATCCTATGTTTAGAATAGACAGCGTCACCATCATTAAATGCTACCCAATGCATCCCTTCATCTGTAAACATGTGTGTCTTGATTTCAACTTTGGACGGATCGTCAAGCGTCCCGAGCATAATAACTTGTATATCTGGAAAACGGTCAACTGTGACAGTCACAGTAGTTGCACAAGTAGGACAAAATTTAACGTTTAGCGATCTACCATGTTCAGGACTGGTATAAATATAGGATTTTACCTCACCGTCATTAAATTTTACTGAACTCCTTTGGCATCGCAATCCAGATCGAAATGCTGTTCCCGTAGCCTTCTGACAAAACCTACAGTGGCAGCCATAAGCAAAGTCGGGTTCCTCAGTCAGGTCAAATCTAACTGCGCCGCAAAGACATCCGCCTGTATGTTTATTCATTTTAACATCCTCTGTTAGTTATAATTCACTCTCCAATTTTATAATTTTTTTGTTTTATAAATTCTACAATGCAGACCAAACCCGAGCCTTGCCACGTCCAATTCCAATATCGATGGTCAAGTGTACTTGACCAGATTTGAGATGAGAAATCACGGCATCTTCATCAATATCAGCCACCGATTCTCCATCTTTCGCCACAGCTATATTGCCAATGGAAATACTAAGTAGATCACGTTCAGCTTTCTCTCCAGCTTTACCAACTGCCATGACAATACGGCCCGCGCGAGGTTCCGCCCCATCAATGCCCTTGCGAACCAATGTGGAATCAACAATGGCACGTCCAATATTCCGTGCCGCCCGTTGCGATGCTGCACCGACCACATCGCAGGTTAACAAATTCCCTGTTGCCGCTCCATCGCGTACAATCATCCGAGCCAACTCAATTGTCATCTCCTCAAGCGCTACGCGAAAATTCTTTAAGATAGGATCACTAGCTCGCTCAATCTTTGGTTGAAGTTTCACCTGCCCAGTCGCTGAGAGCAACACCGTATCACTAGTCGAGGTATCACCATCAACTGAAATACAGTTGAAAGAACGATTGACCGCACGTGTCAAACAACTCTGCAGCACCTTCCCTGGTATTTTTGCATCTGTGAAAAGAAATGAAAGCATGGTCCCCATATCCGGCGCGATCATAGTTGAACCCTTGGCAATGCCTGCCAAGATCACATCGGAATTGCCAATCTTCACTTTGCGTACAACCGCTTTCGGGAACCTGTCAGTTGTCATGATGCTACGTGCTGCGTCATGCCATGCAACTTCGGTCAAGGCCTTAACGCCCATTGGCACTTTATCGGCGACAAAACTAACTTCTTTCTTCTCACCTATAATACCAGTTGATGCGAGGAAGACCTCCGACGTACGACATCCAATCGACTTGGCAGCAGCCGCCGCAGTGTTCTCCACTAGCTTACGCCCTTGGTTTCCTGTGAAGACGTTCGAATTTCCTGAGCTAGCAACGATGACACGGACTTTACCCCCCGGTAATTGGCGCTTACTCCATTCAACTGGCATCCCAGGGCAACGCGAGCGCGTCAACGTGCCGGCGATGGTCGAGCCCGGCACTAATTCTGCAACGAACAAGTCATGCAGGCCGTTATCCTTCAAACCAGCCGCAACACCTGAGACACGGACACCCGAAATGCTTGGGATTTTCGGTAGTGGTGGAAATTCATCTTTTGAAAACATGGTGGACCTCAGGTTCTATATTCTAAATTGATCTCTATATAGTAGTATTGGAGCCTCTTGATAAAGATTTTGTTTCACTATTACCTCATATGCAATCATTAAACTGCCATAGGTGCCTTGATACTGTCCATCGGGTCGTAGTTTGTTAATTTATAATCGCTTGTGCTTGTGGCCAATAATTCTGTAATATTATTAAATACTGGCATCAGTATATCTGGCAATTCATGTGGCTTACGTTGTAATTGTTCTCGCACTTGGTTTGTATGATTATTATAAATATGGCAATCTCCCCCTGTCCATACGAATGTACCTACTTTTAAATCACAAATTTGTGCAAGCATGTGAGTGAGTAAGCTATAGCTCGCAATGTTAAATGGTAACCCCAAGAACATATCAGCACTACGTTGGTATAGTTGACAACTTAATTTACCATTCATAACTCTAAACTGCGCTAAAGTATGACATGGAGGCAATGCCATTTCGTTAATTTGATTTGGGTTCCATGCAGAAAGAACCAATCTCCGGCTGTCTGGATTTGTTTTAATTTCATTAATAAGCCATGTAATTTGATCAACTTTGGTAATTTGATCATCCCCATAAGCATCAAAATGTCGCCATTGATGTCCATAAACTGGGCCTAATTTTTTTATAAGTTCAGTATTAGTATATCCTAATGCTACACCTTGTGAATCTGCATTTGCAGTCCAAATAGTTTTCTTATCTATAAGTTCTGTGCGATCTTTTTCAAACGTAAGTTCAGCAAGCCTTCGTTCGTCTGTACTTCCCTCTAAGAACCATAAAAGCTCACCCACTATACTACGCCACGCAAGCTTTTTTGTTGTAACTGCAGGGAAACCATCTTGTAAATTAAAATGCATTTGATATCCAAATACACTACGAGTACCGACGCCAGTGCGATCGCTTACATCTTCGCCATTTACTATAATGTATTGCAAGGCATCCAAATACTGCTTCATATTTGTTTCCATATATCCACGTATACATCTCCACGCTTGCCACTGTCCGCTAACTCATACCCATCTTCAATCAAACTCCTTGGTAAGAATGTATCACAATCATAGGACCCTTGTATTCGGCTCAAATGAAATTCATCAATTATGTCCAACAAACCTTTCACAAGTTTTGCACCACCAATAATCCACACATCTTGGGATTTACTCATATTGACCAATTCTTCTTTAGCAATATCGAACTTGATAAATTGATAACCAGCCTGATCGATGTCTTTCTCACTGCTTGTAATAATAATATTATTACGGTTAGGCAAAGGCTTACGTGGTAAACTATCCCACGTCGATTTACCCATCACAACTACACTGCCTGTGGTGCTCTTTTTAAACCACTTTAAATCTTCAGGGTTGTGTGGCCAAGGTAAATCACCATCTTTACCAATGCCCCAGTCTTGATCACACGCTAGGATTGCTTTTATCATTGTCAGCCTTATCTATTTGAAAATTATCTTACCCCAACACTCTATAATGATTACAGCAGGTGTTAAAAGCATACTTTTCATAGTTAGAAAGTATCTTAAAAAAATAAAAATAAAAGGTAAAAATTATTCATGAATTAATTGTTTAAATAAGCTATTTTATGATTACACACTTTATAGCAATAGAAACCCATCCACTATGAGCACGTTTAATTGTGAATGTACAAATATTGAAATACTTTAGTATTTCTAGTACTTTTTTACTTTTTGGCACCTAAGAAAGGGCCTTAAACACCAAATTAGATATAAGCTCGTCATCAACAATTTACTATCCTCAAAAAGGCTCATAGCTGTTCACAAAACAGGTAAGTTAAGAGGGTTTGGGTCTGTTGCCAAGAAACCTGGGGCTATATTAAAGATGTTTTTAAGTTAAGTTTTAGGAGACTTTCAGTCATGTCTCTCCGATTGAACTATTGTTTTCATAATTTTTTAAATATTAGTCACTAAGGGAGGAAACTAGGTTTTTAATTACTTGAAGACCCTGTATTTAATTTCGGCACGAGTAACACCTATATCCTGAAGCTCCCTATCAGTCATTTTTTCTAACGTATTATAAGAAGCCCTTGTTGCTCGAGCTTCAACAAACCGATTCCAGAAATTTTTAATCATTATTTTTCCTTTGATTTAACTAAATTAGCCAATACTAGTTAGCTTAAGAGATCCTCTAAACCTATAGAAAGGTAAGTAGTACTGATATTAATAAATAACCGTTATGCATTAAACGCATCACCTTAGCTGTACCTGTTATTTATTACTACAAAGCTTCTCAAAACTATCATTGGCTTAACCTTCACGTTAGGCTACTGACGGAATTACAGTCACTAAAATATATTGTAGTTAATTTAATTAAATTAGGTGTAATAAATATAATTAACTAATTGGGAAATGTAATATGAAACTCATGGTACTTAACTTGCCCCGTTCTTTTGATGAACAATCACTGGCGTTATTATTTAAAAAAATTGGTGCAATAAAATCTTGTACGCTAGTTATTGATGAACGTACTGGTATTTCAAAAGGTTTTGGTTTTGTGGAAATGGCTCTAACCCATGAAGGGGAAACCGCGATAAAAGAGCTTCACGGCAGTAAAGTAGGTAAAAACAAAATTCGAATTAAACAGTCATCTTAAGGAATTTTTATTTTTTTCGTTTCGACTGAAGTAATTTTTTTATAAATTAATAGGTTTAAAATTGACGTGCTCTTACGATAAATGCCTCTACAAGGCTTTCACCAATAGCGTCATATGCGTTTAAACGATTCACACCGCTGACCAAAACGTAACGCCCCTTCCCCTTCCTTAACTTGATTGGCTTAAGTTCCTCTCCATTTATTAATTGTTCTGCAAACTCATTAGCTTTTACCGAATCTATTTCCTTCCTGCGTTCTGAAGGTACATAAATATCTGAAATTTTTACCGATACAGTTGTTAACAATTTAACCCTTTAAGTTAATAAAAAAACAAAAACATTAATCATTCAAACACCTTACACCTTTAAATGCTTGCATCAAGATTTCTTTAGATTATTTTCTCAAGTTCAAACTTATGAATAACTACAAGAAATAGAGTTAATTAAAGGTTAAGAATAATACTTTAAAGGAGTTTTTAAATGGTTCAAACAAATGATGATCTATACCACTTGCCTCTAACTTTTATGGGAGTTCCCTACAGCACAGATTCCAAAGAATCCTCTGTAGCTATATTAGGGTGCCCCTTTGATTGTGGCACTCATCCTTTTAGAGTTGGTTCTCGCCAAGGACCCCAAGCAATACGAGAACAATCTGGATTAATACGCCCTTTTCAATCAGAGTTAGCGGATGTTAATATTTTAGAGAAACTTAAAGTTATAGATGCAGGGGATGTTAAATTGGTATCGTCTAGAACTGATGAAGCATTTAAATCAATTGAAGAAGCCGCGCATCGCCTAGCAGTTAACGGAACTGTTCCAATCGGTTTTGGTGGAGATGGTAGTATCTCCTTACCATTAATTCGTGCAGCATCTCAGATCCACCAAGGGCTAGCTGTACTACACTTTGACAGTCACACAGATGCTTACGAAATCGATCCTATTCACAAATACGATGCTGCAACCCAATTTGCCCACGCGGCATTAGAGCAAAGAATAAGTGTTAGTAATTCTTACCACATAGGCCTCAGAGGCTCAACATCTTGCCAAGGCGTTTACACGCATGGGAGAAATCTTGGTTACTCCTTAATCACCATGAGTGACTTCATTAAACGAGGGCATGACGATGTTATTCAAGAGTTACACAAGAAACTGGGCCAACGGCCTATCTACTTGTCTTGGGACATGGATGTTTTTGATCCCTCCTGCGCACCAGGGGTTTGCACTCCAGAATGGGGAGGTTTCACAGCTCGTGAGGGCATTGAAGTTATTCGTGGTTTGACCGGACTTAATATTGTTGCTGCTGATATCAATACCGTTAGTCCTGCCCACGATTTAAAAGGAATGACTGCATTCCTTGCCGCATCTATGACTTACGAAATACTTTTACTTTTATGGCGTACTCGCCTGTTAAACGATTAAGGTTACAGGTTTTAAAAAATTTAAATAAAAGGTTTTTAAACACTATTTATTTGGCCACGTAAATAAAGTTTGTAAAACTACAATTTCAATAATAGCTAATTTACTCAACTTTTATCAATTTCATCTGTGTTTACAGTGAGTTGGAAAGAATGTTCACCAGAGCAACACGGGTAGGTATTTTGTTTACACTCTAAGCATTGGTAGTGACCATGAACAAAAATTGTACCTTTCTCACTAAGGCACATTGGGCACATTTCTCTTTGAGTCATATGTTTGTCTACCTTATTTTATATCACAAAATACCTTAAAACCACTTACCAAACGGTACAAAATTACACTCTACTACTAAATATATCTTTATGAGATACTATCACGTCTTCAAATGCGTTAACAAATTTTTCTAAATGTATATCTTTCATCTCAATGTTAAGGGTCATATAGCCTCTTTGCGCGAATAAAAACCCTCTCAGGGACATTTCTAGATGGATTAACTTAAGTTTATTCAATTCAGAGCTACTGTACTTTGGTGGTTGTAAAATAACTCCATCTCGCACATGTAATCCTAAAATAGACCCAACCCCGGTAACTTGCAAATTAACATCATACCGCTTGCATAGATCATTCAATGTATCTTTGAAGTTTTCCCCCTTGTTAAATAAATCACTTGCAACAGATGCCGTAAACACCTCTGTTAACCCTGTAAAACCCGCAGACATAGATATTGTATTATTGTTAAATGTACCCGCATGAGCAAGTGCATTAGGCGTTGTAGGATCCCAAAGAGCCATAATATCAGAACGTCCACCAAAAGCACCAAAACTAGCGCCACCTCCTAAATACTTTCCTAAAGTTGTAATATCTGGATTGACTTGAAGTAACTCTTGTAAACCCCCACTTGAGCTACGAGAAGTCATGACTTCATCAAAAATTAAACAAACGCCACATTTCTGTGTTGCGTCCCTTATTGATTTTATAAACTCGGTACTAGCTGGAATACATCCTCCACTTCCCAACATTGGCTCTACAAGTACAGCAGCTAAATCCGTCATATTCTCTTTAATAAGCTCTATTGTTCGTTCGACGTCGTTATACTGTGCTTTAATAATATTATAGGGTGCATTTACTGGAGATGGACTATCTTTAAAGTACAGGACACCACCATGGTAGCTCCCATCAAAAACCATAATTTTATCTCGCCCAGTAAAAGCTCTTGCAGCGCCGATCGCCATCAAGTTTGCCTCTGTCCCAGAGTTCGTAAAACGAACCTTATCGATAGAATTAAATCTCGCACAAAGCTCTTCTGCCAAAAGAGCTTCCCATTTATTTGGAGCGCCCAAAACTAAACCGGAATCAATAGCATCCTTGATTGCAGTTAGAATCTTAGAATTGGAATGCCCATAAAGTCCCGCAGAGTATTCACCTAAGAAATCTAAATAACAGTCATTGTCCAAACTATAAAGATGCGTGCCTACACCCCGTTCTACGGCAAGGGGAAACGGTTCGTAGTGAAGTACCGTTCTTGTATTGCCCCCAGGCATTACCTCTTGTGCTTTATTCCATCGCTCAAAACTAATGGGGTTCTTAATCAAAAAACTTTCTTTAACTTTGTTCAAAGAGTCCAAAAGTCGATTGTGATTTTCTTTATTAAGTTGATCCATGAAAGTTACTTTCTTTAAAGCATCATTTCAAGTTAGGACCTAAATGGTCATAAATATAAATCCAAAAAATTAAGGCACTAACTAAAAAAATTAAACCGCAGCAATGATTCCAATTTCAACTGAAAAATCAGGAGTAGCTAGGCGAGCAGACTCAACACAGGCACGTGCAGGTGCATTACCACCAACTGACCATTGGTCCCAAACAGCATTCATATCTGCAAAATCATCCATACTGCACAACCAAATTGTAGCAGAGAGAACTTTTGTTTTGTCTGTCCCTGCTTCAGATAACAACGCATCAATTTGATCAAGTATAGCTTTTGTTTGAAGCGAGACACTCTGCCCAGGTGCTTTAGACGCAACCTGTCCGGCCAAGTAAACTGTATCACCGTGAACTACTATTTGGCTCATCCTGTCATTGGTACTAAATCTTTTTACAGTCATAATATTATCCTTTTTTGAGTTAATGTTACCTTTATTAATATATTAATTTAAAAAGAAGAAAATAACTTAATTTAAATCTCTTTAAATATTTTTTTTTGAAAATCCGGTGATTTCTTAATTTATTTTACTAAATTCTTACCGTAAAGCTCATCTGCCCTTTTTTCAAAAGCTCGCACAATACGATTCATGGCCTCACCAAAGACAACTCCTATAATACTTTGTAACAATCTTGATTTAAACTCAAAATTTACAAAAAAATCTACTTCACACTCATTTTCATTAATTTCAGTAAATTTCCAAGAGGATTTTAAAAATTTAAAAGGCCCATCCAAATATTCTGTTTCTATTTGTCTTACCAAAGGATATAAAATAACTTTACTTCCAAACCTTTCTCTAAAGACTTTAAAGCTAATAACAAGATCAGCCAACATTATTTCACTGTCACCCTCAATTTCTCTAGACCGTATTCTAGCTGCACTACACCAGGGTAAAAAATCAGGGTACTTGCCAACATCAGCCACTAACTGATACATTTGCTCTGCTGAATATAATAACTTTCGATTTTCTGAGTGATTAGGCATTTAAGTCTCTATAATTTAATTGTTAACATTTCTAGGAATAATCCAACCAACACAAGAGGAAATAATGTCTAAACCTGAATATACTATTGAACAGCTTATCTCAGCAAAATCTATCGCGGCACGTGTCGAAGAGTTAGCAATCGAAATCCAAGAGCAGTTTTTGGGAACCGAAAAATTAATCGTTGTAGGTTTGCTTAGAGGCTCATTTGTTTTTATTGCAGACTTGGTTAGAGAATTAGATTTACCAGTTGAAGTGGATTTTCTAGAGGCATCAAGTTATGGCGATGCGACAGAAAGTTCTAAAGAAGTGAAGATTTTAAAAGATCTCAGAGGTGAAATATTTGGTCGCGACGTGTTGGTGGTAGAGGATATAGTCGACACAGGATTCACCTTAAGTTATGTCGTAAGTTTACTATCAAGCAGGAAACCAAAGAATATAAAAACTATCGCTTTATTAGATAAACCAACACGGAGAGAAGTTGATATAAAGGCTACCTGGACAGGTTTTGAAATTCCAGATGAGTTTGTTGTGGGATATGGTATAGATTTTGCTCAGAGAAATAGAAACCTTCCCTACATTGGCTGTGTAAAGTTTACACCTACGCAGTAACACCCAATTTCAAATTTCGAGCTTCTCTCAAACGATTAAAGTCGTCTCCAGCATGATAACTTGAACGAGTTAAAGGGGAGGCTGATACCATAAGAAACCCTTTTCCCACTGCCGCTTTTTTATAAGCCTCAAATTCTTCTGGGGTCACAAATCGATTAACGGCATGGTGCTTGGGTGTAGGTTGCAGGTATTGGCCAATAGTTAAGAAATCAACATTTGCTGCACGCATATCATCCATTACCTGATGTACCGACTGCTTATCCTCACCCAAGCCTACCATTATCCCAGATTTAGTGAATCTAGACGGATCTATCTCTTTAATTCTCTGAAGTAACCTTAAAGAATGAAAATAACGAGCACCCGGTCTTACCTCTGGATATAATGACGGTACAGTTTCTAAATTATGGTTAAAGACATCTGGCCCCGCTTTGACAATTTGATCAATCACTGAAAAGTCGCACCTTAAAAAATCTGGTGTCAAAATTTCAATTGAGGTCCCAGTACATTTACGCCTTATTAATTCTATCGTTTTCGCGAAGTGACTTGCCCCTCCGTCCTTTATATCATCTCTATCTACCGATGTAATAACAACGTGCTTTAGCCCCAACTTAAATACAGCATCAGCCACCCTAGCAGGTTCAAAGGGATCTAAACCCTCCAAAGGTTTTCCCGTCGCAATATTACAGAAAGTACAAGCTCTAGTACAAATATCTCCCATAATCATCATGGTCGCATGACCTTGGTTCCAGCATTCTCCAACATTTGGACAACCTGCTTCCTCGCATACGGTAACCAACTTATGTTCACGTAAAATATTTCGAGTTTCTGTGTAACCCTTGCCTACAGGAGCTTTTACTCGGATCCATTTAGGTTTTTTAGGTTGAATATTGTCCGGTCTCTTGGCTTTTTCAGGGTGCCTTTGAGAGGGTATTTTTAAATCTCTTTTTATTTCTGCCATCGCTTACCTACTATCTTTAATCCATGTAAACACAGTTCTTAGGGTTAAAATATAAATAAAACCATTACTATAGGAATTCCTATACAATAAAAGTCAGAAATTTTATTTTTTGTGAAACTTCTGAGAACACTCTAAGTGAATGAATCCTTCATTGAAGCTTTCTTCTTAATAATAAATTCTTTCAATTCTTCATCTATTGCAGGATCTAAATAGGGTTTTTGATAATCTGAAAGTATTTTCTCAACTCTCAATGAAGCCAAAGCCTGTGTATCTCTTGAACCCTCCTCTGCCCAGGTTTCAAAAGGCTTATAATCTAACAGTTCTGACCTCCAAAAAGCTTCCTTAAAGTTCTCTTGAGTATGCTCACACCCTAGGTAGTGTCCACCTGGTCCGACCTCTCTTATAGCTGATAAAGCTTGTGCATTTGTATCAATACTAATTCCCTTTGCTAAGTGATGCAAAATACCAAGTTGATCAGAATCCATAACAAATTTTTCGAACGACGACACTAAACCACCCTCAAGCCAACCACATGAATGGAGCATAAAGTTAACACCTGAAAGCAAGCCCATGTTCAAAGAATTTGCACTCTCATACCCAGCTTGAGCATCTGGAAGTTTTGAACCGCAAAAAGAACCAGCAGATCGATATGGTAAACCTAAACGTCGAGCTAATTGTCCTGCTCCATAAGTAATTTGTGATGCTTCAGGTGTACCAAAAGTAGGAGCCCCAGAATTCATATCAATTGAGGTCACAAACGCACCAAATATAACTGGGGCACCTTTTCGAATTAACTGGCTATATGCAACTCCCGCCAGAACTTCAGCCAGAACTTGGGTCAATGTGCCGGCCACCGTCACTGGCGCCATAGCTCCACCAACTATAAATGGAGATACAATACAAGCTTGATTGGCTTTTGCATAAACCTCAAGAGCGCCCATCATAGTGGCGTCGAATGTCAGTGGAGAGTTTATATTTATAAGTGACGTTAAGACTGTTTTTTCTTTAATTCCACCGAACAAAATATCACACATTTTTACAGAATCTTCTGCTCTTGATGGGTCTGTAACAGAACCCATAAAGGGTTTGTCAGAGAGGCTCATATGTGAGTATAACATATCCAAATGACGTTTATTTACGGGAACATCGGTAGGCTCACACAAAGTTCCACCTGAGTGATGCAGCCATTTAGACATATACCCTAATTTTACAAATTTTTGAAAATCGTCAATCGTCGCATACCGTCGACCACCACTTGCAGTTCGAACAAAGGGGGGGCCATACACTGGAGCCATAACTAACGTATTACCGCCAATTTCTACATTTCTTTCTGAATTTCTAGCGTGTTGAATAATTTTTTTTGGCGCTGTTTTACATAGTTTTCTTGCTAAACCTCTTGGAATTCTTACCCTTTCACCTTCTATATCAGCTCCAGCATTTCTCCAAACTTCAATAGCACCGGGGTTGTCAGTAAATGCAACACCAATTTCTTCTAAAATTGTTTCGGCATTAAATTCTATTATCTCTATGGCTTCTTCACTAAGGATTTCTAGATTCGGTATATTTCTTTCTATGAATCTTTCACACTCAATCTTAACCGCAGTCCTCTCTGCTCGGCGAGCACTGCCTCCCCCACTTCGAGTTCTTTTTCGGATTCCATCTGCTTCTGCCATTTAACATTCCTAATTTTACATATGATCTTTATACTTAACTTATAAATTTATATATGATTAAATTCGCCATCTCCGGTTTGAATACGACAAAAAGTAAAAAAGTAAAAATTTCAATACCATAATAATTAATCATACCTTGCGTAAATCAAACCGTAGTTTTAAAACCATGTATGATTAAAAAAACAAAAGATAATTTACTAATAATTGATTTTGGAAGCCAAGTTACCCAGCTTATTGCTCGAAGATTGCGCGAACTAAATGTATACTGTGAAATCCACCCATATCAAAAAATCTCAAAAGAGTTTTTATATTCCAGTTCGGCCAAAGCCATAATCTTATCAGGAGGTCCTGCAAGTGTCTTAGATGAAACATCTCCTGGACTTCCAAAGTGCATTTTCGACCTAGGAATACCAATTTTAGGTATTTGTTACGGTCAACAGCTAATGATGCAAATGCTAGGTGGTCAAGTTGAAAGCGCGGACAAAACAGCTGAGTTTGGACGCGCATTTGTAACCCAGACTAAGTCTACACCTCCATTTTTAAAGGGTTGGTTTGAAGGTAAGGCAGAAGAAGTTTGGATGTCTCATGGAGACAACGTTGCGAAGTTAGCACCGGGCTTTGAAGTTTTTGGCCAATCCCCAAACGCACCATTTGCGATTATAGGAAACCTTTCAAAAGATTTTTATGGAGTTCAGTTTCACCCAGAAGTTCACCACACGCCAAGCGGAAGAAGTCTTTTTGAAAATTTTGTTAAGCTTTCCGGGGTTTCAAGGAACTGGACTATGGAAGCTTATCGAGAAAAAGCTATTTCTCAAATTCGTAAAACTGTTGGTACTAAGAATGTAATTTGTGGATTATCTGGGGGTGTAGACAGTTCAGTAACAGCTCTATTAATTCACGAAGCGATTGGAGATCAACTTACCTGTATTTTTGTTGATCACGGGCTGTTACGCGAAGGTGAAGTCACCGAAGTACTTAAAATGTTTAAAGATAATTATAAAATTAAACTTATTCATGCAGATGAAAAAGAACTTTTTCTTGGTGCGTTGGAAGGCCAATCTGATCCCGAAACAAAAAGAAAAATAATTGGAAAACTGTTTATTGATGTATTTCAAAAATACGCAAATAAGATTGATAATGCGGAATACCTAGCACAAGGAACTTTGTATCCAGACGTAATAGAGTCGGTTTCTTTTAGTGGAGGTCCTTCTGTTACAATTAAATCTCATCACAACGTGGGCGGCCTACCGGAGAAAATGGGGTTAAAATTAATTGAGCCGCTTAGAGAACTCTTTAAAGATGAAGTAAGAAATTTAGGTGTGGAATTGGGGCTTCCCAAAAATTTCATTGGCCGGCATCCATTTCCAGGCCCAGGGTTGGCAATACGTTGTCCTGGAGAAATTACGAGGGAAAAGTTAATTATACTAAGAAAAGCTGATACAGTTTTTATAGATCAAATTCGAAAACACAATTTATATGACGAAATTTGGCAAGCATTCGTAGCTATTTTACCTGTTAAAACTGTTGGTGTAATGGGAGATAGCCGAACATACGATTATGCGTGCGCTCTTCGGGCCGTAACTTCAGTAGATGGAATGACTGCAGATTATTATCCATTTAAGCATGAGTTTCTTAGTGAAACAGCTACGAGAATAATTAACGAAGTTAAGGGGATAAATAGAGTAACATATGATATTACCTCCAAACCACCAGGAACTATTGAGTGGGAATAATTTAAAATCTTTTAAAATCAAATATTTATAATTTATTATTGATGTTAATTAAGTTAAAGAGATTGATAGGGATGTTTGGTCAGATAGAAATAGAAAATACTCAATAGAATGTGTGGTCGGTTTGTAATATCGTCTCCCAATGTGTTTGGTCTGAAAAATGAGCCTTCTTATAATGTTGCACCATCCCAATTGATTCCAGTTAAAACTAAAGATGATGCAAAGTTGATGAAGTGGTCGTACTCTCCTCTTTGGAAAAGAGATATGAACCTTATCAACTGTCGTTCTGAGACAATGCACAAGAAACCTTCTTTTAAAGATGCTCATAGATGCGTAATCTATCATGATGGTTGGTATGAATGGCAAAGAAACGATAAAGAAAAGATTCCCTATTACCATTATTCTCAATCAAATCTTTTTGCCGGTCTTTATAACGAAATTGGATGTCTGATACTTACTCGTAGTTCTACTTATACGATAAAACATATTCATCATCGACAACCAGTTTTATTAGATGCTGTTGAGGTACATCGTTATTTGGATGGAGAAGACATCCTCAATAGTGATGCTAATAATAATATTTACTTTCATCAGGTTAACAAACTTGTGAATAGTCCACAAAATAACAATTCATCATTAATCAACAATGTAAAAGGTTAACTGGATACTTATTGCACTTATAGATTACCAAAATAAACAATCCTTACTTTAAGGACAATGCACCCCTTCCAGTTTTTAACACTCCTACTTTCTCAAATCAAATTCGTTTTAATAAGTTCTTTCACAATAACTTAGACGCAAAATTATCCATGTGTTCCGCTAATTTGATATCCAACTCCGATACGCCATTTAAATCATGGGTGGTGAGGACTACATCAACTCGAGAATAAACATTAAACCATTCTGGGTGGTGATTAATTTTATCTGCAAAAATTGCTATGCTTGTCATAAAAGAAAATGCTTCATTAAAGTTTTTAAACTTATAAGTTTTAGAAATGGCATCTCTCTCACTTAGTATTTTCCAATTTGCGTCAACTAAAGGTTTTAGATTATTTTTGTTTACTTTGTTATTCATAGGTTTCCTCCAATAAAATTTCTATCTGCATACTATCGTAGTTTATAGATTACCGAAATAAACAATTCTTACTTTAAGGATAATGCCCCTCCAGTTTTGGACACCCTTATTCTCTCAAAAAAACTTTTAATCCTCTAAAGGTTCAATAATTTGTGCTGTAGGTTTTGTCTCTTTAAAAGATTGTCTATCTTTGTGGATCTTCCAGTAATTCTCTAAATTTTGATACTCACTTCGCCATTGGAATTTTGGAAACCTAAGGTCTAGATACTCCAAGCAAGAAAACCCACAGATATCTGCAATATTAAAATGATTTCCTACAAAATATTTTTTTTCTTCGAGATGGTTAGCAAGATATTTTACTCCCCCATAGATCTTACTCTCTTGCCGTTTAATCCAATCTTTACTCCTTAAAGTCTCTTTTCTTGCATTTTCAAGAAATATTAAAACTATTGCGTCGCAAACACCATCTGCAACAGTTTCAACTAGCCGTGCAGAATGATTATCTTCCAAATCTTTAGGATACAGCAGAGGTTGTCGTTTATAATAATCTAAGTATTGGACGATTAATCTACTATCAAACAAAGGTTTATTATCGCCATGTAAAAGTACTGGAACTTTTCCTAAGGGGTTAATACCCTGAGTTAGAGTATTTGTATTCCATGGAACATCAATTATTTCTTCAAAATCTATATTCTTTTCACGCAACGCCACTCGTGCTTTGCGTGCATATGGACTAGGGGTGGCAATTATGATTTTCATTTATGAGTTTATTTCTTTTGAGTAGATATTTTTATTATTCTCACAGTTAATCGAAAAAACCGCATAAGGTAAAGAAAGTAGATATAAAACTGCTTCCTTTGATTTTAACAAAATGCACCTGATGTTCAAAATCCTTACAAAAAAGAGGTCTGGAATAATTTTATTATTCATGAGATGAATTCTCATATTCATCTAAATATATGTTAATAATAAAATGGCTCAAAGGTAATTTAAAGTATATATTTTTCTAATAGAATAATTTGTTTATAACCAAATTTCTATTGCGTGGGAATAGATATATAAACCGTCTAGATATATAAAACCTTAAAAAATAAAACTGTATATCAAATCACATAAAAGTTAGTTAAAAGAGTTGCACCTATTGCCTATTTGTCATTAAAATAACCAATTAATATACTAAACAAGTAGAACGAGTATTAAAAAAGTATGAACGATAAAAAAAAATACATTTTTGACAACCCTAAAAATGTCCAAAGACTACTTTATGGGTTTTACGCTTGTTGTGTTTTATTGATCGGTATTGATTTTTTCTTTCATCGTCACGTAGCTCATCCGTGGGAGAAAATGTTTGGGTTTTATGGATTATATGGCTTTCTTGCATGCACCTTTTTGGTCATTATTGCGAAACAAATTCGAAAAATCATAATGCGAGACGAAAGTTATTATGATCGAAATCGGTAGTATCCCACCCTTTGTAATCTTTTTTGTAGGAGCCTTTTTACTTGCTATTCTACGAGGTCCGTGGCGCTCAGTTATTGCATTAATGATCCCTGTCTTTGGTGGAGTAAATTTACTAGCTATGGAGCAAGGTATTCTGTGGCAAGAACTATTTTTAGGATACAATCTTACCATTGTAAAAGTTGATAAACTTAGTGTTCTTTTTGGATATTTGTTCCATATTGCAGCTTTTTTTGGAATAATATACGCCTTACACGTTCGAGATACTGTCCAACAGGTTTCATCCATTGTTTATGCAGGTTCAGCTCTTGGAGCTGTGTTCGCTGGCGATATGATAGTCTTATTCATATTTTGGGAGATGTTGGCAATTAGTTCTGTGTTCTTAATTTGGGCGCGGGGAACCGAGCGGGCGTATCAATCAGGTATGCGCTATCTGATCTTACAAATTGGCTCAGGAGTAATTCTTCTTTCAGGAATTCTAATCAATATTCATCAAACCGGCTCAATAGCTATCACAACAATGCCACTTGAGAACTTAGCAAGTTGGCTAATACTGTTGGCACTGGGAATCAAATGCGCCTTTCCTTTCTTGCATACGTGGCTTACTGACGCCTACCCAGAGGCGACCCCAACTGGAACAGTATTCTTGAGCGCCTTTACAACAAAAGTTGCAGTCTACGCCTTAGCTCGTACTTTTCCAGGTGCAGAAGTGTTAATCTATATTGGTGCAACAATGGCGATGTTTCCAATTTTCTTTGCTGTTATCGAGAATGATCTTCGCCGCGTGTTGGCCTACAGCCTAATTAACCAGGTTGGATTTATGGTTGTCGGCATTGGTATAGGAACCGAATTAGCAATCAATGGTGCTGTCTCGCACGCCTTTAATGATGTTATTTTCAAGGGCTTACTATTTATGACAATGGGCGCCGTTCTTCATCGTACAGGGAAAATAAACGGTTCAGAACTTGGTGGGCTATATAAATCAATGCCGTGGACTACTGGCTTTTGCATAGTTGGAGCAGCCTCCATCTCAGCTTTCCCATTGTTTTCAGGTTTTGTTTCCAAGTCTATGGTGATGGTTGCAGCGCTAGAGGAAGGTCATTCGATAGTCTGGTTGATGTTGTTGTTCGCCTCAGCCGGAGTATTCCATCATGCTGGAATTAAAATTCCATTCTTTGCGTTCTTTGCCCATGATTCAGGAATTCGCACAAAGGAAGCCCCCTGGAATATGCTGATTGCAATGGGGTTTGCTTCAGCACTTTGTATCTTCAACGGTAGCTACCCAGCAGTCTTATACAGTCTTTTACCGTACCAGGTCGACTACGTGCCATATGACGGCACCCATGTTCTAGCACAAATGCAACTCTTATTCTTCTCAGCATTGGCCTTCGTCTGGTTGCAACGCACCGGACTTTACCCACCGGAGTTGATGTCAGTAAACTTGGACTCAGATTGGTTTTATAGACATTTGTTAAAGCGGTTAATACAGCGAATTGGGAACAAACTAGGAAAGGTTAACCATAGGTTCAATAACCAACTGATAAATGTTAAACGTTTAGTAACTTCGTATTTACAACACTACTTTAGTCCAACCAGTCTCTTCGGAGGCACAGTAAAAACCGGAGTCGCGGTTGCTTGGATTTCAGTACTATTGTTAATGGTACTAATAGCAGCCTTTTCAAGTACATAAAGTACAGTAATATTGTCCAAATCAGTTTATTAAAGCTTAAAGTTACTGAATTTAATCACTATAAATACTCATAAAATAATAATTTCTTTAAGTTGGGGTTTTTGTTTTATTTATATAAGGAAAAGTTAATAATTATTAAAATTTAAATTACTTATTTTTTTATTTACTAATTTGAAAGACATATCACTTGGGTGTTATTGCAGTTTAAAAATAAAACTTTATCTGTCAAAAATATAGTTTTTTTTTTATAGTGCTTAAAAGTTAACTAATAAAAGGTCACACTATGGGTAGTTTAAAAAAAAATACTGTATCAACAAGGACCACCTCTGAAAGTTCAGGAAACCTTAGCTATATGTCAGGCTTTGGAAACGACTTCGAAACAGAATCTCTTCCTGGTGCACTACCTCAGGGGCAAAATAGCCCACAAAAATGTAATTATGGACTTTATGGAGAACAACTCTCTGGAACTGCATTTACTGCTCCAAGTCATCAAAATGAAAGGACCTGGTGCTATCGCATTCGCCCATCGGTAAAGCACTCAAACAGGTATAAAAAAATTGACTTACCATACTGGAAAACTGCTCCAAACGTAGATCCAAATGTTGTTTCTCTCGGCCAGTATAGATGGGATCCAATTCCTCACTCGCAAAAAAATCTAACGTGGTTAAATGGTATGAGAACAATGACCACTGCAGGAGATGTTAACACCCAAACAGGTATGGCAAGCCATATTTACTTAGTAAACACTTCAATGGAGAATACCTATTTTTACTCTGCGGATAGCGAGCTACTTGTTGTCCCACAGGAAGGAACACTACGCTTCAGCACAGAGTTAGGCGTGCTAGAGGTAAAACCTGAGGAAATCGTTATCATTCCTCGTGGACTTTTGTATCGCGTCGATGTTGTAGAAGGTCCTGCTCGTGGGTTTGTTTGTGAGAATTATGGTCAAAAATTTACATTACCCTCTAGAGGGCCCATAGGTGCAAACTGTTTGGCAAACCGACGAGACTTCAAAACTCCAATTGCAGCATTTGAAGATACAGATCGTTCATCAAAAGTGGTTATTAAGTGGTGCGGACAGTTTCATGAGACAGAAATTGGGCACTCCCCCCTTGATGTGGTTGCATGGCACGGGAATTATGCGCCCTATAAATACAACCTTAATACGTTTTGCCCAATTGGTGCAGTTCTCTTTGACCACCCCGACCCATCTTTATATTCAGTACTAACGGCGCCATCCGAAGTCGAAGGGTCTTCAAACATAGATTTCGTTCTTTTTCGAGATCGGTGGATGGTTACGGAAGATACTTTCAGACCTCCATGGTATCACAAAAATATCATGTCAGAGCTTATGGGAAACATTTGTGGTAAGTATGACGCAAAACCTGAAGGATTTATTCCTGGCGGTATGAGCCTTCATAATATGATGCTCCCACATGGACCAGACAAGATCGCTTTTGAACATGCATCTAATATAAAACTAACCCCAAACAAGCTTGAAAAAACAATGTCTTTTATGTTCGAAACACGGTTTCCTCAGCACTTAACAAGTTTTGCGGCCTCAGAAGCACCATTACAAGATGATTATATTAATTGTTGGAATGATTTAGAAAAAAAATTTGATGGGACATTTGAACCAAAATAAAGGTTAATAGCTTTTAAAAAATTTGTTTCTCAAGGCTCATCAAAATCACCAAAATAAGTATATTAGATATAAGAAATGAATATTAAATCAAACCTGTTTCAACGAGATATATTATATAGCGGAAAAAAACTAAAAATACATGTATATCTTACTCTTAACTCAAAAGGACGCATATGAAACTTTTAAAAAGTTGGATTCCTTCTGCAAACTCAAGTGTAACTGAATTCCCACTCAACAACCTTCCTTATGGGGTATTTTCAACTGCTAAGCTTGGGAAACGCTGTGGTATAGCGATAGGTGATATGATTCTTGATTGCCAGGCTGTTGAAGAATCTGGGTTAATTAAATTCAATTCTGGGCCAATATTTAAGAACCCATTTTGGAACAATTTGATGGATTTGGGGGCCGAAGAATGGACAAGGTTTCGTAAAGAAATAACCTCACTCCTAAGTCTGGATGTAAATAGTCACAAGTTAGAAAACATGCTTGTTCCCAAAGCAACGGCAGAGCTACACATCCCATTTTTAGTATCAGAATTTACAGATTTTTGGTCATGCAAACATCATGCAGTCAACGCAGGCACCATGCTGCGAGGGACAGAGAATGCACTTCCTCCAAACTGGAACCACATGCCTATTGGGTATAACGGACGAGCTTCATCTGTAACAGTTAGTGGAGTGAACTTTAACAGACCATGGGGACAAGTGAAAAAACCAAATAACACTCTACCCGTTCTTGCGCCGAGCAAAAGGTTTGATTTTGAATTAGAAATTGGGGCAATCGTTGGATCAAAAAGTAAAGGCCCACTAACTGTTCAGCAGGCAGACGATATAATTTTTGGCTATGTGTTACTGAATGATTGGTCAGCCAGAGATATTCAAGCATGGGAAGGTCAACCTTTGGGTCCTTTTCAAGGGAAAGCAACTGCCACCACAATTAGCCCATGGATAGTCACAAAAGAAGCTCTCATTCCCTTCAAGTGCGGCCCACCTGCCCGTGAGGTTGAGCTCCTCGATCATCTCAAAGATTGTGGCCCAATGTTTTATGATATCAGCCTAACTGTTTCTTTAACTCCAAAAAAAGGAAAAGCATCAATTATTACTGAGACAAATTATAAAGAAATGTATTACTCAAGTGCACAACAGCTGGCCCATCACACGTCCTCTGGGTGCCCCATGAGGGTTGGAGATCTTATAGGTTCTGGAACAATTTCCGGTTCACAGGAATACGAAAGAGGTAGTATGCTTGAGCTCAGTTGGGGTGGAAAAGAACCTCTCCACTTGGCTAATGGCGAAATACGTTCATTTTTAGAAGACTTCGATACAGTGACATTGCAAGGTAAAGGAACCCAAGAAGATTTCATAATTGGTTTTGGGAGCTGTACTGGCACAGTACTACCAGCGTTAAAGTCCCCTTATAGTAATTAAAAAAAAGTCCGCGCTCTAATTTGACTTATCACAATAATACTCTACGGCCCTGGTTAAAACTCGCAGTCCGGAGATTAGATCTTCATCTTCAGTATCCTCACCAAAAGTATGGCTAATACCATTAATTGAAGGAACAAAAAGCATAGCAACAGGCATAAGTCTAGCAACATTTGTAGCGTCATGTAATGCACCAGAGTGCATCTTAGACCATCTACCTTTTACGATATCTTCTGCAGCACTCTCCAACGCATTAAATAAAGGTAAATCCATTTTTACAGGGTCAAGTCCCAAAACTTGATCAAATTGTACAGACAAACCATTACTATCAGCTACATCCTGAGCAATTTCAATTACGATGTCTTCAATTTTAGATAGTCTTTCAAGCTCAGGGTCACGCCACTGCATTGAGAACGTTGCTCGTCCAGGGACGATTGAAGATGCATTAGGATGAACAGTAACCTCGCCTATAGTCCAAACTGTTTGTGGGGTCACCACATTACGAAGCCTTTCATTGAGTTTGTGATTAAATAACGAAAGTGCCTGAAAAGCGTCCTTTCTAACATGCATAGGAGTAGTTCCAGCATGGTTTTGTTCACCTTCAAAAGTTATCTTCATATTTCTGATTCCAACAATTGAACTCACTACACCTATCTTATCACCACTTTCAAAGAGTCGTGGACCCTGCTCAATATGCAGCTCAATAAAACCCTTAAAGTGCTTACTAGAAATAAAATTACTAGGCCTCTTACCTAACAGTTTTCTAGCCTCACTAAGCTTTATACCGTTGATATCAACAAAATTATCAGCTTCAGTAATTGAAACTTTTTCACTCCATATAGCACTACCAGTCGTAACCCCGAAACGACCCTCTTCATCTTGAAAATTAACAACTGAAACAGGTGGCCCACCCTGTTCCTTTACGCAAAGTGCAATCTCTAAAGCGGCCATAACTCCTAGAGAACCATCTAACCAACCTCCTTCAGGTTGACTGTCAGAGTGAGAACCCAACAGTAAGCTACCCGAGGGACCAAGCCCAAATAGATTTCCAACAGGATCAAAAGAAACCTCTAACCCTGCCTCCTCCATTTTGGTTGCAATCCAGTCTCGAGCTTCCAAATCACTAACGCTATAAGACGGTCTCACGACACCCTTGCCTACACCAGACATACCAAATTCACGTAACTTGTTTAAGGAATTAATAAACCTTTTATCATTTACATTTAGCATTTTAAATTCTCACTGAACATTAAAATTATCATCCAACTAATGAGGCAAATATATAGAAAAAGCTATACTTCCCAAACAAAATTATATCTTTATAGTTCTTTGTTGTATATTTGGGTATTGCCTCATTAATTTTTTTAGTATTTTCTAAAATAAATTGAAGACCGTTTTCAGTCAGTAAGGTCGCAAAAATTAAAGTACGGAATTACTTTCAGGTAATACTCATAATAAAAACGTTAGATGGAAGAATAACTTTGAATCAAGATAAGTCCTCAAATTTACAAACGGATACTTGGGAGCAAGAAAGTAAAAAACTCGTTTATCGACAAATGTTTGGAGCCATGGACCCACTTCTATTAACTTCTTGGAATGAGTTTTACAAAAATCTCATACTAAAGGTTAGAGATTTAGACCTTATTTCAAAAGAGTTAATTCTTTTATGTTTACTGACATACACTCAAGAGGCAAACGGTCGTATTCACATTTCTAGAGCAAAAGAGGCAGGCGTAACAGAAACGCAAATGACCTCAGCCATTAGCCTTGCAGGTGCTTTTAGCGCTTTTAATTCTTATAATTTTTTATCTGAAAATTGGAGTAAGGAAGTTAGGATCACAAAAGTACTAGATTCATACCTACGTGGTGTTGAACAAAGCCGAGGCGAACTTGATCACAAACTATGTGAAATTATGGGTATAGCGTGTCATGCATCAAAACGTAGCTTTAAAGGTATGCAACTACATCTAAAAAGAGCTTTTTCACTAAAAGCAAAGGTTTCTGAGGTATCAGAAGCCTTAAGTTATTTAATCATGGTATCTAGCGTACCAACCTTAACCGATGCAGTACTTGAGTGGTCTGAAATGGCCGATAAAGGCCTGTGTCCACCACCTTTTACTGATCTAGATAGTTAACGGAGGTCAATAATTAATCCTAAAAATATTTTGAGGATTAAAAAAACTTGTCTGGTGATTTATCATCCTAAATAATCAAATAGAATAAGAACTGGTTATAGGGTATAGAGTTAGAAAATTGGGGTTGAGAAAATAAAAATGGAATTTGAAAATATCCTATATAAAAAAATTAACAGGTTAGCTTTAATCACCATTAATCGGGAAGAAAAGCATAATGCCATATCATTAAATACCTTAAAAGAGTTAATGGAATCTGTTGATTTGGCTGCTGCTGATCAAACTATTAGTGTCATTGCAATAACAGGGGCTGGTGGGAAATCTTTTGCTTCAGGATCAGATCTAAGCGAAGTAATAGACAGAGATTTAAAGAAGGCATTAGAGCCAATTATACAAGGTCTAGCCGAGAAGTTGGAGAGAACGCCAAAACCTACGATCGCAGCTATCGACGGTTTCTGTATGGGAGGGGGATTGGAAATAGCGCTTGGATGCGATTTACGGGTCGGTACTACTCGTTCTATCTTTGCAACTCCAGAAGGTAAATTAGGGCTAATCCCAGGTGGAGGAGCCACAGCACGGCTTCCAAGAATTGTTGGGCGAGGTTGGGGTATGGAAATGTTGTTAATGGGCGAGCAGATGAACGCACAAAGAGCATTTCAAATTGGCTTAATTACGCGTTTAGTCGAACCTGAAGAGTTGATGGCTGAAATTACCAATATGGCAGAACGACTCTCCTCATTTGCTCCCTTCGTACCTCAAACAATGAAAGCAATGGTTCATTTTGGAATGGATGGAAGTTTAGCAAGCGCACTTATGTTAGAAAAGTACGCACAAGGAGCCCTTGTTCAAACAGAGGATAAAGCTGAAGGAATTAATGCGTTTTTAGAAAAAAGGCCCCCCATTTTTAAAGGAAAGTAGAGAAATTATTATGGAAAATATAGTTTTAACTTCAGCAACTAATCAAGCCAATAAAATTCGTAAAAAAGACTTAAAATCATCAGATCTTCTAAAAATGCACTTTGACCAAATCGACAAATTTAACCCTGAAATCAACGCTGTAATTTGGGAGGACAGAGAAACTGCCCTAAAGTGCGCTAAAAAACTTGATGAAGACGCAGATAAAGGAAATTGGCGCGGCCCACTGCACGGTGTTCCCGTTACTGTCAAAGAATCTTTTGATATTAAAGGTGCCCCCTCTACTTGGGGTCATCCACATTTAAAGAACCATTCAGCAAAACTTGATAGTGATGCTGTCTTTAGATTGAGAGGAGCGGGTGCAATAGTTTTTGGAAAAACCAATGTTCCACTTGATCTAGCAGAGTGGCAAACTTTTAATGATGTCTACGGGACTACAAATAACCCTTGGGACATTACAAAAGTACCTGGCGGTTCATCTGGTGGCTCAGCCGCAGCTCTAGCGACAGGAATGACTGCTTTAGAGGTTGGAAGCGACATAGGATCTTCAATCCGCAACCCGGCCCACTATTGTGGTGTATTTGGGCTTAAACCTACCTATAATGTAGTATCTACTAAAGGTCATGGCCCCGAAGATTGGCATATTGGAGCTGACATCTCAGTTGCTGGTCCCTTAGCCCGATCTGCTGTGGATCTGAAACTAGCATTTGACATTATAAAAGGACCAAACAGTTTCTCCACACCAGCCTGGAAGTTATCGGTACCTGACGATTCAAGGAAAAACCTAAATGAATTCAAGGTTGGATTAAACCTTTCTGACGCTGAGAGCACAATTGATAAGGATTACATGGAAGTACTATTAACTTTTGTTGACCGCCTTAAGGAGGCAGGGACAAATGTAATTATAAACCAAAAACCTAATATTGATACTAAAAAACATTTCACACTCTACCTGAATTTACTTGGTGCTGCCCTAGCAGGCAGGACATCCGAAAAAGTATATCTAGAGCAAATGGCAGGGATTGAAGCACTAGAGAATAAAAAAATTATGCGTGTGTCAGGCAATAGATATAAAGGGTTGGGTATAACTCACCGAGAACAACTTAATTTAGATAACGAACGACATATCCACCGTTTAGCTTTTGATGAGTATTTCTCAAAAGTTGATATTTTAATAACACCCGTCGCTTCATCTGCTGCCTTCCAGCACGATCAACTAGGCCCCCGTTATAGCAGATTTTTAAAAATTAATGGAGAAAATCAACCGGAAAACACACAATTATTTTGGTCAGGTTATTCAGGTGTAATTGGTTTACCTAGTGTAGTGGGACCAGCGGGTGCAGTAAATCACCTTCCAGTTGGATATCAAGCTATAGCTGGGTACGGAAAAGATTATACAGCCCTTGCTTTTGCAACAGCCGTAGAAAAAGAAATTGGTGGATTCAATGTTCCGCCACTTTGTTTATAATCAAACAACTCCAAGGGTACCGCAAATTGTACCTTAGAGCACTTGTAAACTTATTTTAATCCAATGGTTGAGCTTTTTCTACAAGTCCAACATAAAAGCTAGCCCCAATTGGCGATAAATCATCGTTGAAATTGTATTCAGGGTTATGAACAGGCGGTCCATCACCCTGCCCCACATGCAGGTAGGACCCAGGACATTTTTCCAGCATATATGAAAAATCCTCTGCCGCCATTATTGGAAGAGCATTACCATCAACATTTTCAGAACCCGAAATACTCTTTGCTACTTCAACAGCAAATTCTGTTTCTTTTAAATGATTTACTGTGGAAGGGTACCCATACTGATAATCAAGTCTTACTTCTCCGTTAAAAGCAACTGCGTGACCTTCACAAATTTTTTGTAAACGGTCCACAACCACCTCTTGGGAAGCCTTAGTTAACGTGCGAACAGTACCGTTTATATAGGCAGTACCCGGTATAATATTATGAGTAGTCCCAGTATGTATTTGTGTTATTGAAATTACAACCGGATCCAAAGCAGATAAATTGCGAGATGAAATAGTTTGAATTGATTGTGCAACCTGGAGACAGGTAACTATGGGGTCAACTGTTTCTTCGGGAGCTGCACCATGACCACCCTGCCCGGTTATCTCAATCTCAAACTCATCAGCGGCTGCCATTGACGGGCCTGGATTTGTTACGAAAACGCCCAAAGGAATGCCGGGGGCATTGTGAATACCATAAATTTGGTCAATAGAGAAAGTGTCGATGATACCTTCTTTAACCATTACTTCTCCACCTCCACCGCCCTCTTCAGCTGGTTGAAAAATTAGAGCCACTCGCCCTGAAAAGTTACGAGTTTCTGCCAAATACCGGGCAGCGCCTAGCAACATAGTTGTGTGCCCATCATGTCCGCAAGCATGCATTTTACCAGGATTTTTTGACTTATATTCATGATCATGAATCTCCTGAAGTGGAAGTGCGTCCATATCTGCACGTAAACCAATAGTTTTCCCAGGTTTTGATCCGTTAATAATAGCTACTACACCAGTCTTTGCTATCCCTTGATGTATCTCCTCAATTCCAAACTCTCTTAACCTCTCAACTACAAATGCTGCCGTTTCATGGCACTCAAAACCTAACTCAGGGTTTGAATGTATATGTTGTCTCCACTCTTTCATTTCATTGTAATAGTCTGATATTCGATTGATTATAGGCATATATTAATCTCCCTATTATATTAAAATTTACTTATAAAACATGATGTTAGATCAATTAGATCACTCACAAAGATAAAAAACTCTCTTGAAATATTCATAAAATACTTTTTATTCCTGAAACAAGAGCTTCAATTTCTTGATGGGTATTATAATAGTGTGGTGATGCTCGAAGTAGCACTGGCAACTGCCTAAGCTCTGAATCGATTAAAGTACTTGGTGGTGCTGATGTCCCTATAGTAATACCAAGATTAGCTAATTTCGATACCACTTTTACACTATCAAAACCTTCAATATAAAAGCTTACAATACCACATTTTTGATTTCCTAAATCAGTTAAATGCATTCCCTTAACTTCTCCAAGTAAACCTCTACAATGCCCAGCTAATGACCATGTTCGTTCTTGAATAGCCTCAATTCCAATTTCAGAAGCATAATTTATAGCACAGTTCAGACCAGCCCTTAACGCGTAAGAGTTTTCCCAAGTTTCAAAACGGCGCGCATCCTCTCTTAAAAGGTATTTTTCTCTTGTTATCCATGGAGCACCAAAATGATCAATCATGACCGGGTGCATTAGATCAAGCCAAGTTTCAGAGACATACAAATACCCTGTTCCTCTGGGACCTCGTAAAAACTTTCTACCGGTAGCAGAGAAAAAATCACATCCAATCTTTTTAACATCAACAACCATCTGACCTACAGCCTGACAACCATCTAGTAAAAATGGTATTTTATATTTTTTTGCAATTTTTCCAACACCTTCTGCTGGATTAACCAAACCACCGTTTGTGGGGATCCAGGTTATCGCTATTAATCCAACCCTATCATCAATCTGATGCTCTAATTGTTCTAAATCTAATTCACCGGCCGCATTACTGGGAACTACCTCGATAATTAATGAATCTTTTTTAGCCCTTGCCATAAAAGCGACATAGTTAGCTGCATATTCAGCCTGACTAGTCAGAATGCGAGACCCTGGCTTTATTGGTAACGCATAGAAAGCATTTGTCCACGCGACGGTAGCATTCTCTAATATAGCAATTTCATGCCTTTTCGCACCGATAGATTTAGCTACGGAATCGTAGACACTATCTAGTTCCTCTTGTTTAATTGCTTCTGCTTCGTATCCCCCAACCTCACCTTCCAAGAGTGTATAATTAACTACAGCGTCAATAACCGGTTTTGGCATTAAAGCTGATCCACAAGCCATTAAATGGATGCCGTTTAAAAGGCCGGGTGTTTCTGCTCTAACCTTTTCCAAGTCTATGTTCATTTTAAATCCCTAAATCCTACATATGAATATTTGTACTCTACATAATTTTCTCCTTCAATCTTATTAAATTTTATCTTTCCATGAACGCAAAAAACTGTTTCCCAAGTGATAAAAATTTCTAGCTTTACTATAAAAAATCCTTAGATAGATTATTGATTTTAAGAATCTATTCGGAGGGCTAAAATTATGCAAATTGGTATTATTGGATGTGGCAATATGGGTGGTGGAATGGCCAACACCCTTACTCAAAAAGGTAAAAAGATTTTATGTTTTGACTCATCCACCGCGACCCTTGAAAAAATGAAAAAAATTGGTTGCAAAGTTACGAACTCACCCAGTGATTTAGCTCAAAAGTGTGATTTAATGATCTTATCATTACCCACAGCAAAAATCGTTAGAGATCTAA
>ENA-ORXF01000260-ORXF01000260.1-marine-metagenome-genome-assembly--contig:-NODE-260-length-40268-cov-4.702993_pt1 | contig 40268 bp, 28 predicted proteins | sample MGYA00237864_ERZ511476 | MGnify/ENA primary metagenome ERZ511476 (study PRJEB26306, sample SAMN06343908) | marine metagenome | isolation source: coastal waters | place: Atlantic Ocean: West Antarctic...
GGGGGAGTAAAAGAGATTTTTGCCGCTGCGAGTATCTTCAATTCTGATGCCTATATTGTCGCCCACATGAGGCTCGTGTCGATGGGGCGAATAAGGTGGGGCTTTACTGAGTAGTGGCACGGCATGAAATCGCAAGCCGTCGATATTTGGAATGGTAAAACTGCCTTCCTGAGTGTGGTCGTCTTTGTTGAGCAGAATGGGTTTGTGCTGTAAGCCACCGTTCCAGTGTTTAAGCATAGTGAAGAGCGGGAAACCGCTACTCAAGTCTTCAAATACCATATCCGTACAGTAGACGTCGTGGGGGCAGCCTTCACGCAGCATCAGCAGGCCGGTGGTGTGGTCGATTTGGCTGTCCATCAAAACAATCGCTGAGATACCCGTATCCCGGAGCTGTCTGGCAGGTTGCAGGGGTTTAAAATCGGCCAGCTGCGCGCGAATATCAGGAGAGGTGTTGAATAGCACCCAGTTAACGCCATCACTACTTATGGCTATCGAGCTCTGGGTTCTTGCTTTAGCGTTGATGCTGCCGTCTCGCAGGCCAGCGCAGTTAGCGCAATTACAGTTCCACTGGGGAAAGCCACCGCCGGCGGCAGAACCGAGTACATGAATAAACATAATGGGCCAACTTTTGATTTATCTACAGGTGCTTTTTGGGGGGAGCCAACAGGTAAGCCGCTCTGTTTATACGTTGTTATGTCGCATAAAAAAACCGACGCAAGAATCGAGTCGGTTTTGCGGAGCAAGCAACCGCCTCAATAGCGGTTGCCGGTGTTAGCCGAATAGTGCTGCATCGTCTTTATGAGGAGCAGTCGCTGAGTTAGCGGTTGTACTTATACATAGTGATTTCGAAGCCGAGACGGAGTTTCTTATAGCTTGGTTTTGCCCACATGGTCTGTACCCTTTTTAATTATTATTTGAATTAACCTTAATATACAGCATTTTCTGCGCAATTATAGTCACTTTGGTTATATGTGGTATTTTGCAAACAAAAATGAAGCAGGCTTATTTTTCCATTAATTCCCACGCCTGTGAGCCTTCGATAATGGGCTCTATGCATATAAGTTGTTATTTTCAGCCCTGCAAACAAAGCAGCCCTAGAATTATTGGCGTTATGTCCAAAGGGCAAACGGATACCTCGCCGCCTGTAGGGATTGTTACGATGAAATGCTCTGTTAAGACCATACAAACAGCACCGATGCTAATAAAGCCAATGCCAAGGTCCGAATGGCTGGCAATATTGGACGATCACGTCCCCACTGTAACAGTGTAGGTACGACCCACTGGCAGCCAAGATCAATCGACAGCACATGCTGGATGAGTCCAGACACTGTGGCCGACTTGGTTGCTGGGAAAATAAAGCTTAATGCAGGCCTTATTGTTTTACCTCTCTAAACTGTCTGCAATAACTTCTGGGTTGTTGGCCAGCCAAGCGAATGCAATCTAATCCAATCCAATCCAATCCAATCCAATCCAATCCGGTCTAGTGCGCTCGCAACTGTTATTTCCCCAATTTTCCGTATAGCGCCTGGCCTATATGCTCAGGGCACCGATGAAAACTATCGGGCGCATTTATCAGGTGGTTCGCCGCAAGTGAACTATAGTAAACAGCAGGTAACGAAGAGATTTTGAGTCTCTCGGTGCAATGGACTAAAAGCCGTAACCTCCAGGCACCCATGAGCCTTCCTTTGTTATGCTATTATGAATAAACCTATTGACTACTTTTTATATAAATGGCGAGTGTAAAGCTGATAAGCAGACTGCTGAAATCCACAGCAGCTAGGCATGGAAGGGGTGTTTTTTGAAGGGCATGATATTTACCTCGTTTCTCTACTTGATAGAGGAGCGCTACGGGCTTGAGATGGTCGAAGAGGTCATCGAAGAAGCGGCGCCAGCCAGTGGCGGCATCTACACCACCATGGGTGTCTACGATCATATGGAACTGATCGATATGATCGTGGTGTTGAGCAAAAAGACCGACGTGCCAGTCCCTAAGGTCACCAAAACCTTTGGCATGTATTTGTTTGCGGAATTTATTGCTGCTTATCCCCAATGGATTGAGGGATTGAACTCGTCCTTCGATATGTTGCAGAAAGTGGATAGTTTTATTCATGTTGAAGTGAGAAAACTCTATCCGGATGCCTCGCCGCCAGCTTTTAAATGTAGCCGCTATACCGACACTACTATGGAATTAATCTATGAATCACCCCGTTGTTTGGGTGATGTGGCGGAAGGCTTGATTCAAGGCTGTGCAGCCTATTACGGCGAAAAGCTGCAAGTGCAGCGAGAGAGTCTGGGTGATAAGTCCGGGTCTTGTGAGCGCTTCTTTCTGACCCAAGTGATTGACTAGCCTGCCCTTTGTGACGATCCCAGCCTTTCCGTGAGAGGGTAGGCGGGTCCGAAATGGAATGGCAGGCTAGTCATTAGTCTCTACAATGACACTGCTCTAGCTGGCCGCAGTAATAGCCTGCTCAATATCCGCCAAAATATCATCTATATGCTCAATACCCACTGACAGCCGCACCAGATCCGAACTAACACCCGCGTGGGCCAACTCTTCTTCATTGAGCTGACGGTGAGTGGTACTGGCAGGATGACAGGCCAGTGATTTTGCGTCGCCAATATTAACCAGGCGCTTGATCATGCCCAGGGCATCGATAAACTTGCCGCCAGCGGCTTCGCCACCTTTGATACCAAAGCTGACAATGGAAGAGGGCTTGCCGGAACACATTCGCTGGGCGAGATCATAGTATTTATCATCGGCAAGACCGGCGTAGTTAACCCAAGAGACCGCTTCATGGTCCTGTAGATAATTGGCTACAGCATTGGCATTTTCCACATGACGGTCCATGCGCAGAGCCAGTGTTTCCAATCCCTGTAAAATCAAAAACGCATTAAAGGGTGACAATGCACCGCCCATACTGCGCAGTGGAACTACTCTGGCGCGGCCAATAAACGGCGCATCAAAGTCATCGGCGTAGGTGACGCCATGGTAGGAAGGGTCCGGTGTATTGAACTGGGCAAAGCGCGGGTTGTCCTTGTAGGCAAAGGTGCCGCTGTCGACAATAATACCGCCGATGGTGGTGCCGTGGCCGCCGATATATTTGGTCAGTGAGTGCACCACAATATCCGCACCATGTTCGAATGGGCGGCAGAAGTAGGGCGTGGCAACGGTGTTGTCGACAATCACAGGTACCCCATGGCGATGGGCCATATCCGATAGCGCTGCTATATCCACCACATTGCCGGCTGGGTTGCCGATGGACTCACAGAATACGGCTCTGGTGTTTTCATCGATTAGGGCTTCCAGTGCGGCAATATCATCGCCAGAGGCCATACGCACTTCGATACCCTGCTGTGGCAATGTGTGGGCAAACAGGTTGTAGGAGCCGCCATAGAGCTGGCTGACACTGACTATATTGTCGCCGCTGCGGCACAGGGTTTGGATAGAGGCTGTGATGGCGGCCATGCCCGAAGCCATGCAGAGTGCTGCGACACCGCCTTCCATTGCCGCGATGCGCTGTTCCAGCACATCGTTGGTGGGGTTCATAATCCGTGAATAGATATTGCCGGGCTCAGCGAGATTAAACAGATTGGCACCGTGCTCGGTGTCGCGAAAGCTATAAGAGGTGGTTTGATAAATCGGAACTGCCACCGCGCGAGTGGTTGGGTCGTCGTTAAATCCAGCGTGAATAGCCTGTGTCTCTATTTTCATTACGTCTGTGCCCCTGCTGTTATCTTGAATTGAATAATTTATTTCTAGGCAATATTCTCACCTATGCAAGGGCATATAACAAGCTAGCCATCGACCTGGTTGGTAATCCACAATGTCTGATAGGGCTCCATAGCCACCGACTGCATCAGCCCGTCACAGGGCAGCTGGCTAATCAGATCAACCCAGTTTTCATTGTCGATCAAATTGATATCAGAGAGGTTCAGTGTCTGCACTTCCGAGGTAATATTACTGATACAAAAAATACTCTGCTGGCGGTCAATACTCTGCCGCCAAAAGCCAAACAAACCGCTACCCAAATGCAGAGTGAACTGCGTAGCATTGGGATGAAAGGCGGATTGTTGGCGGCGAATTTTAAGCAGCTCGCTGATCCCACTAAATACCTGATGCTCAGAACTCTTAGCATTCGCCAGTCGCTCTTGGAGGTCGCTGTACTGCCACTGATGACGGTTAATAGCCCGATTGTGACCGGCATTTTCAACACGCTGATAATCATTGCGCGTGCCCACCAGGCTGTGAATATAGATCCCGGGAATTCCCTCTAGAGCAAACATAATCGCGTGAGCGCAGAGAAAGCGCTGTAGTCCCCATTGGTCAGGTCCCGCAGTGGTGCCCTGCAGTGCATCAAACAGAGAGATATTAATTTCGTAGGGTTTGCGCTGTCCCTCATCCCCGGTGCGCCAGGAAATACGTCCACCAAAGGACCGCATAGTTTCTGCCAGGACCTCGATTTCACTTTCCTTGAGCAGGCCCTCGGCAGGTCTCAGACCAATGCCATCGTGGGAGGCAATAAAGTTAAAGTAGGCGGTGCCATTGCGCGCCGGTGGCATGCTCATCATCCACTGCTTTAAATAGTTGCAGTCGCCGGTGATCAGGCTGTTGACCAATAGCGGGGGCAGGGAAAAGTTGTATACCCAGTGGGCTTCGTTGGCGTTGCCAAAGTAGGCAAGGTTTTCACGGTTGGGAATATTGGTTTCGGTGACAATAATCGCATCTGGCTGGGCATGTTCGATCAGTGTGCGCAGCAGGCGAACTACCTCATGAGTCTGCTCCAAATTAATACAGCTGGTGCCAGGCTCTTTCCATAAAAAAGCCACTGCATCGAGGCGGAAAATGCGCACGCCGCTATCAAGGTACTGGCGAATAATACTAACAAACTGTTTCAACACATCTGGATTGCGAAAGTTCAGATCTACCTGATCGTGACTAAAGGTACACCAGACAAACTGACTGCCTCTGACGGTCTCGACTTCCCTAAGTAGGGCATTGGTGCGCGGCCGCACTACGGCGCTAAGGTCATCATCCGGCGAAGCGGTAGCAAAGAAGTTGCGCCCCGGATCCCGATCATTGAGAAAGTTTTCAAACCAGGGGCTGCGGGCCGAGCAATGATTGATCACCAGATCCGACATCAGTGAATAGTCTGCAGCTATAGCCTCAATATCACTCCAGTCGCCGAGGGATTCATTGACGCTGGAATAGTCGAGCACGGAAAAACCATCGTCCGAGGTATAGGGATAAAACGGCAGTATATGCACCCCATTAATACAGTCTTCCACGTAGCGATCTAAAAACCGCTTTAGAGTTTTTAGTGGCTTTTCGTCCTGCTGCAAGACCGTGTCACCGTAGGCGATTACAAGACAGTCTTTTTCATCCCAGTGGTTGATATAGCGGGTCGGCTCGGTAGTTGCCTGCTGCAGGCGCATAAGCTCGATTAGCTGGTTGCCCAACTGTGGGTGATTGTCGCTGTCAACGCCATCAACACCCTGATAAATGGTTGTGAGATGGCGGCTGAGTGCATCAGAAAGGTGATCTGGGTTCATAGTGTTGGCGGCCTTAGCGCTGATTAAATTCTTCGGTGTCTGCTTCTACTGCAGCGACCAGCTGTTCAAAAATATCAGGCACTGCGCTGATCACGCGGTTCCAACTGGGAATAAAGGGCTTCTCCATGGGACTGGTAAAAAACACTTCTCCGGCCTTGATAATGTTTTCAGCAAACATCTCCACGGCTTTTTCTTCCTCATGAATATCATGGGTTAAGCCATTCATAATCGCGTCGTTGTGGCAGGTTTCAACTATATCCAGAGCCATGCGGTAGTAGGTTGCCTTGAGTGATCTAAAGGCCTCATGGCTAAATACCACGCCCTGAGTGGCAAGCTTGCGGAACAGGGCTTTGGCAATATCGATGGACATCTTTGAGAGGCCATCCTGATCATCATCCAAGGAGAGGTTCTGATGTTTGTGATCGTAGTTATCGGCAATATCAACCTGACAGAGACGGTTGCTGGCGTAGTTGCGATGCATCTCTGAAAGCACACCGATCTCTAGGCCCCAGTCGCTGGGAATACGAATATCGTTGAGCACATCACGGCGAAAGGAAAACTCTCCAGCCAGTGGATATCTAAAGCTCGCCATATAGTTGAGATAGTCAGTGTGGCCGACTGTCTTTTTCAGTGCACTCAAAAGTGGCGAGACTAAAAGTCGCGATACGCGGCCATTGATTTTACCGTTGGCGACACGGGCGTAATAGCCCTTACAAAATTCATAACTAAAGCGTGGATTGGCCACTGGGTAAATCAGTCTGGCGAGCAGCTCGCGATCATAGGTGGTGATATCACAGTCGTGCAGTGCCACAGACTCAGTCTTGTTCGAGGCCAAGGTGTAACCCATGCAATACCAGACATTGCGGCCTTTGCCCATTTCTTTGGGTGCCAGATCGAGTTTCTGTAATTTGGCGTCCAGGGCTTTCAGACGGGGGCCATCGTTCCACAGCACTCTGTGGTGCTGAGGTAATACAGAGAAAAACTCCAGTGCTTGGCGATACTCCTGTTCATTGGCGCGATCCAGGCCAATAACAATTTCTGTGAGGTAGGGGACCTGCTTTAACTCTTCAACAATACCTTTGAGAGCATCACCCTGAAGCTCGGAATAGAGCGATGGCAAGATCAGTCCCATGGGTCGGGTTTTGGAAAATCCTAGCAGCTCATCCTCCATAGTCTCAACCGATCGCTTAGATAGATTGTGCAAAGTGGTGATCACGCCGTTTTGATGGAAGTCGCCCATGGTTAATTCTCTTTTTTTATTAGATTTAAAAGTTTGGTTTTAGCATTTGGTTTTAGTGTTTGTTTTTATCGGTTTTTTGCAGCCATAGATTCACACCTTCCACCCATCCGTCCGGGCCGGTCTGTTGACTGATGTAGCAATTCTCAGTGCGTTTTAATATGGGTGGTGCGCGGTCATCTGCTCGTATCACCAGTGCTGATGAGGCGAGTTCGAGCATGGCCACATCATTGTTACTGTCGCCGATGGCCAGAATTTCGCAGTGGTTGTTCGAATCTTGTTGGCCCCTGTTTTGCAGATTGGCTTCAGCCAAATAGAGGTCCCGCAGTTGCAGCATGGCGCGACCCTTGTCCACATCGCCGCCAATATTTATAAACCGGCCGCCCTGAAGCACTGTGGCACCAGCCTCTTTTAGGCGGTAGATGAATGTCAGTTTGCGCTGTGGGCTGCCAATCCAATGGACCGGCTCACTGTGTTCACGCTGATTGGCCAACTCCGCAGCATTTGGGGCTAGGCCTGTAATATCGGCAACGCCTGCAGCGCCGGAGGCGGCGTAGACTGAGTCAAAGGTCTCAAACTCACCGCTAAAGTCGGCCACTCGTTCGGTGAGAAGTTGCTGCCACTTGGCCCGGCGCGGCACATTGCGCAGCACCCAAAAGTCATTTTCTAAAGTGGCATGTTCCGGTTGAGTCTTAAAATAGCGGCTGGGAATATAGATAGCGGCGCCATTCTCAACAATAAACGGGTGGCGGTTATTTAGCGCATCACGCAGGGTAACCAGCTCTGCATAGGTTTTGCTAGTGATGGGAATTACAGGCACATCTAGTGCCTCCAGTTCGGCGAGCAATGGCACTGCGGGCGCAAAACTGTAGCTGTGATGATCTAGAAGGCTGCCGTCTAGATCGGTAAAAATGAGTCTCATCTGTCGTATATTGGGTTTGATTAGCTGCCTGCCTGTTTAGTTAGGGTTGCTGATCCATAATTCGAAAGCACTGTTTTGGTGCGCAGAAATAATGCTGTGCGCCAATCTGGGCCTGCTGTTGTCATTGTGTCTTCTCTGGTTGCACTATTAACAGGCGTCTGCTGTTGAAAATAGGGCGTTTTATCGGCAGTAGATCTCTCTAGGGGTTTTGAACTCTATTCTGCTGTTATGGCTGTTGCAGAATTCGTGCCAAGCGGCGGCGGATAGTTTTGCTTCTGAATATGGGACGCGCGTATTTACATGACAGCGCATTAAAGGTACAAAGGATAAAAAAAAGGCGTCAGTTAAGCGCCAGAGTGTTTGCCTTAAGACGACTACCCATCATTATAAAAATAAAAAAACAGAGGTTTCAGTATGTCGAACACACCAGAGATTGGATTGGGCTACACCATTTTGCGCCGCGCGGAACTCTCACCTGAGCGCAAAGCATTAACCTTCGAGGGCAAGACCTCGACGTTCGAAGAATTTGGTCAGCGTATTCGCAAGCTTGCTGCTGTTCTGCGTGCCGGCGGTGTCTGCCGCGGTGATCGCGTTGGTTATATCGGCCTCAACCACCCAGTGTTTTTAGAAGCGCTCTATGCCTGCAGTTGTTTGGGTGCGATCTTTGTGCCGCTCAACTTTCGTCTTACCGGTCCCGAGATGCGCTATATAGCCAACGATGCCGGAATCCATACCATGCTCGCCGACAATGGCCAAATAGCTCTAGTAGATCAAGAGCGAGATAGTCTTGTATGTCAGCGTTATATCAGTATTGAGGACGATGCGACTAACTGGGAACCTCTGGAATCATTGATGCCCGATAGTCAGCCACTGCAATTTGTTGAACAGGTGGACGCCGATGAAGTGGCCTTTATCATGTACACCTCGGGCACCACCGGCCTACCTAAAGGCGCCATGCTTACCCATGGTAATCTATTTTGGAACAGTGCCAATTCGTCCTATGGCGAAGACTTTATGGGTTCCACGACACTCACCTGTGCACCGCTATTTCATATTGGCGGGCTCAATGTCACCACCTTGCCGTCTCTGGCTCGGGGTATTGAAGTAGTGTTGATTCGTTCTTTTGACGCTGCAGAAGTATTGGCGGCACTGGAGAAATATTCGGTGTCCAGTATGTTTGGTGCGCCGACCATGTTTTTGATGATGAGTCAGCACGAGACGTTTGCCACCACTGACCTGAGTCATATTGACGCCTTTGTGGTGGGTGGTGCGCCAGTACCAGTGCCGCTGATTAATCTTTATAGCGAGCGCGGTGTGAGTTTCTGTCAGGGCTATGGTCTAACCGAAACCTCGCCCTTTGCAACCATGCTCGAAACCAGTATGGCATTAAAAAAGGTCGGTTCAGCCGGCCGACCGCCGATGTTTACCGACGTACGCATAGTGGATGGTGATAATAAACCGCTGCCTGCGGGTGAGCGTGGTGAAGTCTGTGTCCGTGGTCCCAATGTGCTGAAAGGTTATTGGAATCGCCCCGAAGCCACAGCCGATGCGATTGATGTTCAGGGTTGGTTTCACAGTGGCGATATAGGTTATTTCGATGATCAGGGTTATCTGTTTCTCTGTGATCGGGTTAAGGATATGGTTATTTCTGGTGGCGAAAATGTCTATCCCGCAGAAGTTGAAAGTATTCTCTATGGCCACAGTGCGGTGATTGAAGTTGCGGTGATTGGATTGCCTGATGAGAAATGGGGTGAGGCGGTGACTGCAGTGGCAGTGGTAAAAGAGGGCAGTACTTTAGAGCTTGAAGAGCTGCGCGAGTTCGCCAGTCAGAGTTTGGCGAAATATAAACTGCCGAGCAGACTCTATTTTCTCGATGAGTTGCCGCGCAATCCTGCGGGTAAGGTGCAGAAGTTCAAGATTAAGGACGCGCTATTGTAGGCCAGAGTAGACCAGAGTAGGCTCGAGTGGTCGGCTCTAGTTTAAGCTTTGTTGGTTGACGCAGTGTGCTGCAGGGAGATCCTTCGGTTCGCTGCGCTCTCTCAGGATGACAGCTTTGGTTGTCATCCCACCCACTCTGTCATCCCACCCACTCTGTCATCCCACCCACTCTGTCATCCCACCCACTCTGTCATCCTGAGCGAAGCCGAAGGATCTCCTCCAGCAAACTTCAGTTTCCCAATCGCACCATTCTGGCTGCGAAAACAGCCCTGAGCGAATAAACAGCCCTGAGCCAATAAACAGCCCTGAGCGGATAAACAGCCCTGAGCGCAAAGTAAAAGTTCCCAACTTTTACGAAAAAAGCCCCCAACTTTTACGAAAACAACCCCTGTACAAACCAGCGATCAGTCCCAGCCTGCTTAAACAACCAATACCGCGAACCCTCATTATCACAGGCCAAATAATAATCACGCTGCTGATCAGTCTGCCACCAATTATCACTGAGCCTTCGTGGCCCGCTTAAAATATACAGCGGCTGACGCCAAAACAACTGCTGATTGCGCAACTGAATAGCAATAGGCTTGGGCAATAACCAAAGAGGTTGCAGACCGCTGTGATCCACAGCCAATGGTTGATGCTTCCCAGGCGCAACCACTTTCCCCGCTTCCTCAGGCAAATAATTACTCCCCAGCACCGGCTGCTGAAGAGCCTCAGGCCCCAGTCGTGCACGCAGGCTATCAATTAATCGGCTGGCTTCTACATTCACTTCGCCTGTCAGCGCTTTATCCGAAGAAGGCGCTGTACCAAACAAATCCAATCCCTCCGGCAGGCCATCAACAAAGTCATCACTGGATAAAATAATCGTTTCTATACTGGCAGGTAAGTCTATGCGTTCCAGTTGCAGGCGGCTTAAATCGAGCAACGTCGTCCAGCTATTTTGGCTGCCGGAAAGGGTGATGCACATAGAGCTGTGTTCGCCTATTAGGGGTTCAAAGCGCCATTCAATCTTGCGGCAGTAACACTGACGAGCTTGCAGATAAATGCTCAGTCGCTGGAGCAGTGTCTTCATGGGAAATAATAAGCCCTGCTTACTAAAAATACCCTGAGTACTCTGCAGTAAATCATGAAAGCTCACAGGTGGTTTAAAGCGCGTCAGCTGGCAGGGTTTCTCCCCGAGGAGTAACTGCAATTGCTCTACTATGCCAGTACCAAAACGGCTGGCTAATTCAGCGCGGGGGAACTTCAGTAAATCCTCGAGACAGGTTAACCCAAGCTGCTGAAAACTCTGCTGTTGCCGTCGTTGCACTTTAAGCAGACTCAGTGATGTTAGGCGAAGCTGCTGTTCCAGTTCGGCGCTCTCAGGAAGTTCACAGCGAAAGCCAGTCAGACACAGCAAGCGTGCAGCATCGGCACTGCCGGCTATGCCCATATCAATATGAGTGCAGTAGTGTGAGAGGTTTTTTTGCAGCTGCTGGAGTAATTTTCTGTAGCTGTGAAAGAGCTTTTCACAGCCGCTTAACTCGAGCCACAAACCCTGCTCGGCAATAATCACTACTGGACTAAAGCTGTAGGCGATTAAGGCCAACTGTTGCAATGTGGCTTTTTCACGCTCTGGCTGCTGCGGTAGCGTCAGCAGTTCAGGGCAGAGAGCCAGAGCTGTGGAGAGTGACAGAAGGGGTTCTATGCCAGATTGCTTAGCACTGTCATTGCAGCACAAAACACGCATCGCGTTGTTTTCTTGGCCTACAACTGCAACAGCGGATTGTAGGCCATCTTCGATTTTCGATTCATCTAAGAGGGCATCCAGGGGCAGCAGTGGAAAGTGTAGATAGAGCCAGATTTTTTCTGGATAGGGCTGTGTTGCCCGCGCCGCTGCAGATAAGTTTGAAAATCCTTTTCGTCTATTTCCCTTTTCCCTGTGGCGCGAGGGCTTCAGGCGTTGAGTCTCTGTTCGCTGATTTTAATGCGCGGAATATCCGTTGAAATGGGTATAGCAGGGTGGATACTATTGACAGGCAATTTGGCCAGAGAAGTCTGTGAGCTGAGATCTTTACCCCTAGGAATCAGCAGCTGTTCCCCCGGAGCCACACCGCGCAGCTTACGCACAGAGAGACGGAGGTTTTTCTCACCGACAGAATCCACTTCCAAGCGCAGAGTGGCGGGTGATGAGCCGGACTGTTGCTTGTTAGGCTCTTTATTGCTAGAGAACAAAAAAGCCGCATGGCCACTGTCCGCAGCAGCCAGTTGCAGTTTGCGCAGGTCGCTATAGTTGGACGTTTTGTTATCAGTCCAGGCCAATAGCAGCGCATTGTTGCGAATACACTGTTCAGCGACCCAGAGCCATTCACGAGCACTTTTACTCTGCACTATAAGCACCTTCTGCAAGGCAATGCCGGCGGCAGCCAATGCTGGAGCATAGGGTTGATAGGGTGGGTCGAGCCAGACGCTGAGGTGATTGTTTTGGCAGTAGCCTTTGATCGTTGGCAGCAGCAGAGAAAGCTCACCAATTCCCGGACGCTGAACCAGTAATTCTGTTAATGCAGCCGTGGGCCAGCCACCCTTTAATAGCAGATCAATTTGATCATTGCCGCTGGAGACACTGTGCTGGGTAGGTTTTTGACTCTGTCCGCGCCAGGTATCATGGCGGGCGAGGAGTTTCGTTATTATTTCAGTATTGGGCATAGGTGGGCGCTCTCGATATACTGTTAATATATACAGTATTCTGCCAAATGTCACTGTCAAATGTCACTGAGGAATTTCATTTCAATGCTTATGGTTAAAGAGGGCTGGTGGCAGTATTTTGAGGCAGTAATATTGAACCCAAATCGTCTAAAGTGTTAAAGTGAGCTCCGTTTTACGGCGTCGAGAAAAAAAGGCTATGGCCTCAAGTACAGTAGCTGAACAGCAGATAAACCCGAACTGGAGCGTACGTGCTCCGGCCCTTGTGGCTATTTTGCAGGCGGCGGAAAAAGACGGTGCTAATCAACAGCATCTGTTGCGGGATTCTGGGTTGCAGCAAGACCAACTGGCAATCCCCGACCGCCGTTTTTCGGTCGTCAATTATTACAAACTCTATCAGCTAGCTGCCGAAGCCTCTGCAAATCCCGATATTGGTCTCTCGGTGGGTCGCATCATCTATCTTAAAGGGCTCAACCTGCAGCTCTATACCTGCTCACTGTGTAAATCTTTTCGCGACTATCTCAACTTAATTCCCAGTACTCTAAAAATGCGCGGCGATATGGGTGAAACCACCGCCCACCGCGACGGTAATCTAGTGGAGTTGCGCTGGGAGCCACTGCTTAAAAGTAGTGGGCTAAAACGTTACTGCAGCGATGAAGTGCTCTCTGCATCTGCGGCCATTATTAACTCACTCTGTGTACGGCCAGTGCCAGTAGTGAAAGCCAGTTTCACCTATCCTCAGCCTCAGGATACCACCCGGTTAGAAGCCATTTTTGGTCGCTCAATTAGTTACAACCAGCCTTATAGTAGCCTCTCTTTTGACAGCGCTGCGTTGGACTACCAGTTGCTCAAACAGGATTACCATGAAGGGCCTGATCTGAGTAAACCGTTTAGCGAATTGTTTGAAAACGATCAAACAGCCGACGAGTTTTTAGCCAACCTTAAGTCCTTTATGATGCGTCGTTTGCCGGAGGGTGAAGTCAGCATCGATAAGCTTGCCAGTTTGATGAATATCTCCCGACGGACATTGCAGCGCCGCCTCTCAGATCGTGGGACCAACTTTTTACAAGTGCTTCAAGAAGTGCGCTCGCGCATGGCGCTACGCTATCTCTCCGATAACCGCCTGGGTATTACCGAGATTGCCTTTCTGCTGGGTTATGCTGATCAAGGCTCATTTTCCAGCGCCTTTAAAAGCTGGCATGGCATGTCCCCAAGGGATTACCGCCGCAAGTGAAAAGCCCGCAGGGCTTTTCATCCTGAGAGAGCGTAGCGAGCCGAAGGATCTCAGAATCTTAAAAAGGCAGGGCTTTTCATCCTGAGAGAGCAACTTTTTATGTCATCCCGACCGCAGTGGAGGGATCTCCTACAGTTGGCAGCGGGCTCTGAGGATTGAATAATTTTTTCAAACGCAGGTGCCAGTGTTAGGAGATCCTTCGGCTACGCTCAGGATGACAGACTGGGGTAGTTCAGAATGACAGAGCAATCTTTTATGTCATTCCAGCCACATTGTCATTCCACTCACATCGTCATCTCACCCACATTGTCATCTCACCCACATTGTCATCCCGACCGCAGTGGAGGGATCTCCTACAGCTGGCAGCGGGCTCTGAGGATTGAATGGTTTTTCAAACACAGGTGCCAGTGTGAGGAGATCCTTCGGCTACGCTCAGGATGACAGGCTGGGGTGGTTCAGAATGACAGAGCAACCTTTTATGTCATTCCAGCCACATTGTCATTCCACTCACATCGTCATCTCACCCACATTGTCATCCCGACAGAGCGCAGCGACGAGGGATCTCATTCTGCCACTTGGCATTGATTCCGCTAAAAATGGCGCTTATTCCCAAGCTGGAAAACCACGGCCTGCCTAGTATCGAAGCATAAAAAACCAATCTTCGATCTGTGGAAAAACCCCTATGTCTCTCGATTTCGATAGTGCCCGTTTAAACAACAGCCATCTAACCGCTGAACACGAGGAATGGCGTGCCCAGTTGCGACGCTTTTTCGATCGTGAGGTGATACCTTTTGCTGATCAGTGGGATGAGGATGGCGCGCTTCCTGATGAGCTGTGGCCTAAGGCTGCGGCGGTGGGGATTTTGGGTTTGGGCTATCCTGAGGAGTTTGGTGGTGTCTCTGAGGGCATCGATATCTGGCACAAAAACATCCTCAATGAGGAGATGGCGCGGATCGCTGTTGGCGGTTTGAGTGCGACCCTTATGGTTCATGGAATTGGTTTGCCGCCGGTGCTTAATTTTGCCAGTGACTCGCTCAAGCAAGAAATTGCACCGCCGATTTTGGCTGGCACTAAGCGCATTTCTCTGGCGATTACTGAGCCCGGTGCCGGTTCTGACGTGGCGCATTTAACCACTACTGCTAGGCTCGATGGCGATGACTATGTGGTCAATGGTTCGAAAACTTATATCACTGGTGGTATGAATGCTAATTGGTTTACCACTGCTGTGCGCACCGGTGGTGAGGGGGCTGGGGGCGTTTCTGCCTTGCTGATTCCGGCGGATTTAGAGGGCGTGTCGCGGACGGCTCTGGATAAAAAGCAGGGCTGGTGGTGTTCAGATACGGCGACGATTTATTTTGATAATGTGCGTGTGCCGGTGGGCAATTTGGTCGGTCAGGAGAATCGCGGGTTTAGTGTGATTATGACTAACTTCAATTCTGAGCGGCTGGCTATGTCTGCGGCGATGGAGGCTTTTTCACGGGTCTGTTTGGAGGATGCGGTGAGCTGGGCCCGGGAGCGTAAAACCTTTGGCCAGCGGTTGGCGGATCATCAGGTGATTCGCCATAAAATCGCGGAGATGAAGCAGCGGATTAATTCAACTCAGTGCTATCTCAATCAGATCTCTGCTGAGGTAGAGGCCGGTCGTGAACATGCTGGGGATATTGCGCTGTTAAAAGTGCAGTCGAGTCAGACCATGGAGTTCTGTGCCCGGGAGGCGATGCAAATTCTTGGCGGTATGGGCTATATGCGTGGCAGTCGTGTTGAACGTATTTATCGCGAGGTTAGAGTGAATGCCATCGGCGGTGGCTCTGAGGAAATTATGCGTGATCTGGCGGCGCGTCAGTATGGGCTCTAAGCTTGTGTGAAAGGACTTGTATAGAAGTGTGTTTATAGAAGGCTTTGTTGTAAATGAAGAGTTGCAGACAAAAAAAATACCCCGGTTCACATAAGTGAGCGGGGCATTTTTATATTCACATAAAACTCATCACTGAGCTTTTATGCAAGCAGTGGTCCGAGCTTCATGGCAATGCCCATGTCGCCTTGAATCTTTAGTTTGCCAGACATAAATGCCATGGTGCCGTCGAGTTTGCCGTCGGCCATAAGCATAAAGTTTTCCAGGCTCAGGGCCATGGTGCACTGGGCTTCAATGTCATCGTTGCTGATTACGTTAGGAACCTGAGTTGCGTCGAGAACAATATGACCGTCATCGCCGAAATCAAATTTAAGGATCGCGCCTAGGCCACAATCTTCGCCAATTTTTTCTTTTAAGCCTGCTGTTACTGCGTCCAAAGACATATGTTTCTCCCCAAGATTAAAATTATTTAGAGCTGATATGTTAGCTTGTTTCACAAAGTTGAACCGCTACTGTAAAAATGTCTGAGGCATAAATCAAGACATAATGAGTGTCATAATATAATTGTCGGCTTCAAAATAGGATTGGATCGCAATGGTAATCTAGGTTGTAGGGCAGGATTGTATGGCGGAAAATGGGTAATGACATTTGTGCTGCTACTACATTAGACTCCAGTCCAGCTAGTAATAATAAAAACAATAATAAAAATTAGAAGAGTTTCTATGGATCAAGTAAACCCAGCGGGTCAGACAAAAGCATCACCAAGAGCAATGGGTCTTCTGTTGTTTCTGACATTGCTCAATATTCTCAATATGGTCGACCGCACTCTAATCGCCAGCTTTGGGCCGCAAATTATTGCCGATCTGAATTTGACGGACTCCCAGTTTGGCGCCCTGACCGGTTTTATCTTTGTTTTTTTCTACGCCATTATGGGTCTGTTTATGGGGGCCTTGGCGGACCGTTTGCATCGGCCTCGACTAATAGCCGCGGGACTGTTGCTATGGAGTGTGCTGACGGCTGTTTCCGGTGCGACAAAATCCTTCATGCAGATTGGTCTGGCGCGATTATTTATCGGCGTTGGCGAGTCCACCATGACCCCTTCATCGATGTCGATGATTTCTGATCTATTCCCCCAGCGCCAGCGTGGCACGGCGGCGGGGCTCTATTATTTGGGTGTTCCCTTGGGAGCCGGCGGTGCCTTTATTGTCGCCGGTGTACTGGGGCCTATGATTGGCTGGCGCAACTGTTTCTATCTGCTCGGGGGCATAGGTATTGTGCTGGCGGGCGTGCTTTATATGGTCAAAGATCCCTTGCGCGGGGCTATGGAACCTGCTGTGGATCAAAACGTACCTAAGGCCAAAGAGGCTAGTGGCTGGCGTGAAACACTGCCTGAGGTCTTCGCCGTGGTTAAAGCGAACCCTGCATTGGCCTGGACCATGCTTGGGGCGATCTTTCTGCATATTCCACTGGGTGCCGGTAACTTCGTTATGGTGTGGATGGAGCGTGAGCGCGGTTTCGAATTGGGAGAGATTCAATCACTGTACGGGCTGATCTATATTGTTTTTGGCACCGCGGGAACCTTTTTGGGCGGTTTTCTCAGTGACTGGTATCAATCGCGCTGGAAGGGTGGGCGGATTCGGTTTCTCGCGATTCTGATGTTGTTGGTTGCGCCTTTGACCCTAGCCTTTCGCTTTGCCTCGCCGGATTCACCGATGTTCTTTATTGCTCTGGCCTTCGCTTTATTTAGTGTCAGTTCTTTCTATGGCCCGGCTTTTTCCACGGTGCAAGATCTCACGCCAGTGCGTTTGCGCGGTTTGATGACGGCGCTGTTATTGGTGGCCTGCAATCTGGTGGGCATGGGTATAGGAGCATTTATGACTGGCTTTATCAGTGATCTGCTGACCGCTGCACAGGTGTTTGAGCCTTTGACTAAAGCGCTGTTAGTGGGTGACGGGTTCGGCTTCTTTGCTGCGCCGAGCTTTATTATGGCCTCGATCTATCTAGAGCGAAATCGACGGGCTGCTGCGACAGCGGCTACAACTGCAATAAAAGGCGCTGCTGTAGCCTAAGAGCTGATCACAGCGAAATGTCATCGACCCTTATATAGATGGCGTCTTATCCAAAGAGAAGGCGGCGCTGCGATAGTACTATTTTGACTTTAGTTCTGCTCTTAATTTCAGTCTAAATAGCACTGCGCACAAGTCGCTCTGGGAGTTGTTAGATGTCGAAGAAAACACTACGAATAGCCGGTGCCAGTGGCTTTTGGGGGGACGCAAGTCACTCCACTTCACAGCTGCTCAACAGTGGGGCAGTCGACTTTATTGTCTATGACTATCTTGCCGAAATTACCATGTCGATCATGGCCCGGGCCCGGGTAAAAAACCCTGAAACTGGCTATGCCCTAGACTTTGTCAGCGCGGCAATGAAACCCAATCTTAAAGAGATCGCCCGTCAGGGGGTCAAAATCGTCTCCAATGCCGGCGGGGTTAACCCTCAAGCCTGTGCCAATGCGTTGCGCGCGGTGATTGCCGAGCAGGGACTGGATCTGCAGGTGGCCTGTATTATTGGCGACGATCTGCTTGATCAACGCGATTCGCTCGCGCAACAGCAGCACAGTGAGATGTTTAGCGCTGAGCCCTTTCCGCCGATGGATAAGATCGCCAGCATTAACGCTTACCTTGGCGCTTTTCCCGTGGCTCTGGCTCTGGAGCAGGGCGCGGATATTGTTATCACCGGGCGCTGTGTCGACAGTGCGGTGACACTGGGTGCCTGTATCAATCACTTTGGTTGGGGTCGCGATGATCTCGACCAGCTGGCCATGGGTTCTCTGGCCGGGCATATTCTCGAATGTGGGCCTCAGGCTACAGGCGGTAATTTTACCGATTGGGAGCTAGTTGAGAGTCTTGAGACTATTGGTTACCCGATTGCGGAAATCACTGCGGACGGCAGTTTTGTCTGTTCAAAACCCGCAGACACTGGCGGGCTAGTCTCAGTGGGGACGATCGCCGAGCAGATGGTCTATGAGATTGGTGATCCTCAAGCTTATATCTTGCCGGATGTGGTCTGTGACTTTTCTCAGGTAAAGCTTGAGCAGGTTGGCGAAGACTTGGTGGCGGTGACTGGGGCAACTGGTTTGCCGGCACCCAGTAGCTATAAAGTCTGCAGTACCTATGGCGACCAATGGCGCGGTGGTCATCTGCTGAGTCTCTATGGAATTGACGCCAGTAAGAAGGCTGAAAAGCTGGCGGCGGCAATCTTTGTTGCATCGCGACGCACACTCAAACTCTATGGCCTGCCAGATTTTAGTGAGACCAGTGTCGAGGTGATCGGCGCTGAATCTCAGTACGGCGCTGCGGCTCAGACTGGCCGCTATCGTGAAGTCGCGCTTAAAGTAGCCGCCAAACATCCAGATGCCGCGGGTATTGGCATTCTGTTGAAAGAGATGACGGGTCTGGGTCTGGCGACACCGCCTGGGCTCTGTGGTTTTGCCGGAGGGCGACCCAAGCCTTCTCCTATCGTCAGGCTGTTTTCCTTTGAGCTGCCGAAAGGAACTCTTACTCCCCAGGTGGAAATCAATGGTCAGCTAATCGACTGTCCCGATACTCAGGGCACAGCATTGGATCTTCAATCCATTGTCCGCCCAGCTGCGCCTGCGGCACCCAACTCAGAGAATCTAGTGGACGTGCCTTTGGTGGCTCTGGCTTACGCCCGTAGTGGCGACAAGGGCAACAAAGCCAATATCGGCATCATCGCTCGCAAGCCCGAATACCTACCGTATATTTACGCGGCTCTAACTGAGCAGGCAGTAGCCCAGCGCTTTGGCCACTTTATTCAATCTTCAGTCGCGGCTCCAGTTGAGCGCTATCTGATGCCCGGCTGCGAGGGTATTAACTTTTTAATTCACGACGTGCTCGGTGGCGGTGGTATGGCCAGTCTGCGCAATGACTCACAGGGCAAAGGCTATAGCCAGCTGCTGCTGGATGCACAGATTCCAGTGAGCGCCAAGATAGTGGCGCAGCTGACTGACTCTTTAGTTGATCAGTCGCTGTAACAATAATAATAGGGAGACAGCCCAATGGCAGTATTTGCCTCAAAGATAAATACCAGTTCCGAGACCTTTTTGCGCCAGCGCGCCGAGATGCTGGAGTTGGTAGACAAGCTTAATGAGCTCAATGGCCGCGGCCGCATCATTTCTGAGCAGCGCAAGCCGCGCTTTGATAAACGGGGTCAGCTGACACCTCGGGAGCGTCTGGCGCGATTGTTGGACCCGGGCATGCCATTTCTTGAGATCGGCAATCTCGCCGGCTATCTGGTGGACACAAAAAATCCTGCCAAGTCGATTCCCGGTTCCACCGTGATCGCCGGAATAGGCTTTATATCAGGGGTGCGCTGTGTGGTCGTGGTGGATGATAGCGGCATTATGGCGGGTTCTATGACTACCGCTGGTGGCTACCGTCTGCGTCGCGCCGAGCAGATATCGCTGGAACAAAAGCTACCCTTTGTGCATCTGGTTGAGAGCGCTGGTGGCGATCTGATGAACTACACAGTGGAAGGCTTTAGTGCTGGTGGCGCATTGTTTGGCGCTCTGGCCCAGCTGAGTAAAGCGGGTATTCCGGTGATCTCTATCCTGCATGGTTCGTCCACGGCTGGCGGTGCCTATATGCCCGGTCTCAGTGACTATGTGATTGCTATCAAAGGCAAGGGCCGCGCGTTCTTGGCGGGACCGCCATTATTAAAAGCTGCCACCGGTGAGATCGCCAGCGAAGAAGAGCTTGGTGGTGCTGAGATGCATGCAACTATTTCTGGTCTAGCTGAATATTTGGCCGAGAACGATGGTCAGGGCATTCAAATCTGCCGCGAGCTGATCGACCGCTTGCAGTGGAATGACAACTGCAAGCTGCCACCGCAGCGGAGTTTTGCCGAACCTATTTATGATCCGGATGAGCTGGCCGGTGTGATCCCCACGGATTACCGAACCCCCTACGATATGCGCGAGCTGGTGGCCCGAGTAGTGGACGGCTCTGATTTCCTCGATTTTAAACCGCGCTTTGGTGTCTCCACTGTCTGTATTCAAGCGGAGATTTACGGTCAGGCGGTGGGCATTATCGGCAACAACGGCCCCATAGATCCCCAGGGCGCCAATAAGGTCACGCAGTTTTTACAGCTGCTGGATCAGGCCAACATCCCGGCGCTGTTTTTCCAAAATACCACCGGCTATATAGTCGGCACCCAATCGGAACAGGCGGGCATGATCAAGCACGGCTCGAAGATGATTCAGGCAGTGCGCAATGTGGATATACCGCGCATCACCTTTATGACCGGTGCCAGTTTTGGTGCCGGCAACTACGGCATGTGTGGCCGTGGCTATGATCCGGATTTTCTCTATACCTTCCCCAATGCCCGCATGGGTGTCATGGGCGGCGAGCAGGCGGCCAAGACCATGTCTATTGTGGCGCGAGGCAAGGCTGCAGCCATGGGCGTTGAGCCGGATGAAGAGCAGCTGGCCCAGCAAGAGCAAATGATGGCCCATATCTTCGATTCCCAGTCCGATGCCTTTTACACCTCCGGTCATATGATGGATGACGGCATGATCGATCCACGGAATATGCGCAGCACCCTGGGCATGTTGCTGGAAACGGTAAGGGAAGGGCGCAATCGCACAGTGCGACCCAATAGTTTTGGCGTCGCGCGGCTGTAATAGAAAGGTGCGACCCAATAGTTTTGGCGTTGCGCGGCTGTGATAAGAAGGTACGGCTGTAATAAGAAGGCGCGGTCTTAAAAAACAAATAATAAAAAAGGAGTACATATGGGCGATCTGTCTAAAGTAGAACTTCCCGAGACTCAATCACTGATCCTTGAGCATCGTGGTTCAGTGTTAAAAATCTGGCTCAACCGTCCAGAGTCAAAAAATGCGCTGTCAGAGGAAATGACTGACGAGCTGCATCAGGTCCTCGACGCCGTTCGTGACGACCGCTCGATTCGTACCATTGTGCTGCGAGGCAAGGGTGGTGTGTTCTGTGCTGGCGGCGATATCAAAGGCTTTAAAGCGGATATGCAGGCGGTGAGCGCCGCGCAGGTGGCGAAGAGCAATCGCGGCTTTGGCGATCTGATGATCAAGATAAATGAACAGCCTCAGGTGGTGATTATGCTGGTTGAGGGCGCTGCCATTGGCGGCGGTCTGGGTCTGGCCTGTGTTGCCGATGTGACCCTGGTCACCGCCGATGCCAGGTTCCGCCTCAGTGAAACCAGCCTCGGTATTCCACCGGCTCAGATAGCGCCCTTTGTTACCGAGCGAGTGGGTCTGACTCAGGCTCGCCGCCTGATGCTCACTGGTGCACGCTTTAATGGCGAAGAGGCTGTACGCCTCGGCATTGGCCATCAAGTAGCCACTGACACCGCGGATCTCGATGCGCAATGTGAAGAAATTCTCGGCCATATCAATGCCTGCGCCCCTGGCGCCAATGCCGTGACCAAAGGCATTCTCTTTGAAAGCCTGCGTCGACCCCGTGCTGAGGCGCTGGACTTTGCCTCTCAGGGCTTTGCCCAGTGCATGCTCAGTCCTGAAGGACTTGAAGGCATCGCCGCCTTTGTGGAGAAGCGTAAGCCCTTATGGGCCGGTCAATCGAAAGAATAATTAGTTGGGAAATAGCTCTATGAAGCGCTTTAACAGTATTTTAATTGCCAACCGCGGCGAGATTGCCTGTCGGGTTATTCGCACCGCCAAAGAGTTGGGTTATAGAACCATTGCGGTGTATTCCGATGCCGATGCTGCCGCGCCCCATGTGCAGCTGGCTGATGAGGCTGTGCGTATTGGTCCTGGGCCAGTGGGTGAGTCTTACTTATTGCCTGAACGGATTCTTGAGGCTGCTGCAACCAGCGGCGCTGAAGCCATTCATCCCGGTTACGGTTTTCTCAGTGAAAATGCAGCCTTTGCGCAGGCCGTTGAAGCGGCAGGGCTGGTATTTATTGGGCCCAGTGCAGAAGCTATTCAGGTGATGGGCAATAAAGCGGAGTCGAAGCGGCGCATGATTGCGGCTGGTGTTCCCTGTGTGCCTGGCTATGAAGGCCATGACCAGTCTGACGAAACATTATTAATTGAAGGCGCCAAAATCCCATTACCGTTAATGGTCAAGGCTGCAGCCGGTGGCGGTGGTCGCGGTATGCGTCTGGTTCAGGATCAAGCTGATCTGGCCAATGCCATCAAACTTGCGCGGGCTGAAGCCGAGAGTGCCTTTGGCTCCGGTGAGCTGATTCTCGAGAAAGCGATTATTAAGCCGCGCCATGTGGAGATTCAGGTATTTGCCGATACGTTCGGCAATACAGTGCATCTGGGCGAGCGGGACTGCTCTGTTCAGCGCCGTCACCAGAAGGTGATAGAAGAGGCACCATGCCCAATTATGACCCCTGAACTCCGTGAGCAGATGGGACAGGCGGCGATTGATGCGGCTAAGTCGGTGAACTACCGCGGTGCGGGTACTGTAGAGTTTTTGCTTGATAGTGGTAAAGATGGCGGGTTCTACTTTCTTGAGATGAACACGCGCTTGCAGGTTGAGCATCCGGTGACTGAGCTGATCACTGGTCTGGATCTGGTGGCGCTGCAAATTGCAGTGGCCCAGGGTGAACCGCTGGGATTAGAGCAGATTGATATTCGACTTGAGGGTCACGCTATTGAAGTGCGGCTCTATACCGAAGACCCCAGTCAGGACTTTTTGCCGGCCTCTGGGCCGGTGGAATTATGGCAGCCCGCCACTGGTGTGGGTGTGCGTATCGACAGTGGTATTTGCAGCGGTCAGGGCATTTCACCGTTTTACGATCCGATGGTGGCCAAGGTCATTGGCTATGGTCCAACTCGTGAAGTAGCGCGCCTGCGACTGATCGCAGCCCTTAAAGAAACGGTACTGTTCGGAACTCCAAATAACACGAGGTTTCTTATACAGTGCCTTGAAAAACAACAGTTTGTTGATGGTCTTGCGACTACTGCGTTTATCGCTGAAGAGTTCTCTGAGGGGGATCTTGCCAATCCATTGCCGGAGTTTTCCGACGCTGCAGTGGCGGCGGTATTGGAGCTGCGTCTGGAACATAACCAGCTATTCCAGCGCGCCTTGGGTGTCAGCCATAACCTTAAAGACTGGGCAAGCGCCAGTCGTTTGGTGTCGCGAAAACAGTATCAGTTTGATGAGTTGATTTACGATCTTGCCATCAGTCCCAGTGGCAAAGACAGCTATCTGGTGAGCGCCATGGATACTGGCGAGTCGCCGAGTCTTGTGGTCACCTTGGTCGAGTTACAAGATACTAGCGCCCAGTTACTGGTGGATGGCAAAGCCATCTCTGCAACCTATATGTCGCCGAAAAAGGGCCAGCTGTATTGCTCCATTAAAGGGCGCAGCGCCTTTTATAAGGACCTGATTATTCTCGACGGGCTGGCTGATGAAGCGGTTGGCGGCGGTCGCGTGATCTCTCCTATGCATGGTCTGCTGTTAGATGTGCTGGTTGTACCGGGAGATCTGGTGGTTAAAGGCCAGGTTCTGGCGGTGCTGGAAGCGATGAAAATGCACTATGAAATTACTGCCGAGATCGATGGCACTGTGATCGAAGTCAGCGCTGTCACCGGTAATCAGGTGGCGACTGATGATTTGCTAATCGAAATCTCTGAGCCTGAAGCTGAGCTCGGTGATGATAACGACACTACAAATAGCACTACAAACAAGAATAAAAATGAGGCAGCCTAATGGCTCTTAAACTCTGGCACTGTGCCGGTTCACGCTCGATTCGCCCGCTCTGGACATTACTGGAGATGGGGCTGGATTTTGAGCTGGAGACTATGCAGTTTCCACCACGCTTTGTGCACCCCGGTTATACCGAACTCAATCCCATTGGCACTGTGCCGTTTTTTACCGACAGCAGTGATCCAGATCATCTGGTGACCATGACAGAATCTACGGGTATCAGTCAGTTTCTGGCGGATAAATACGGGCCCACAGATCTTGCGGTACTGCCCAGCGAGCCTGCCTATGGAGACTATCTCAATTGGCTGCACCGCAGTGATGCGACCCTGACGTTCCCCCAGACATTGGTACTGCGTTATACGGTTCTAGAGCCTGAAGCGACGCGCCTGCCAAAAGTGGCTGAGGACTACACCAAGTGGTTCTTCTCACGCCTGCGCTCAGTTGAGCTTACGCTCTCCGATGGCCGCGAGTTTCTCTGTGCCGATCGTTTTACGCTGGCAGATATTTCAGTAGGCTTTGCCCTGCATTTTGCCGACTTGCTGAGCCTCAAGGGCGGCTTTAAGCCCCATACATTGGCCTACTACGAACGCCTTACAGAGCGTCCGAGTTTCCACAAGGCAATTGCCAACGACGGTTCACAAAACATATTGGAAGGTCTCTAAGCATGGCGGTTCATCCTAAATACCCCAACCTCTTTTCACCTTTGGATCTGGGTTTTACTCAGCTTAAGAACCGCGCACTAATGGGTTCCATGCACACCGCCTTAGAAGAAGTGGAAGGCGGTTTCGAACGTCTGGCCGCTTATTTTGCCGAACGTGCTCGCGGTGGTGTTGGCATGATGATCACTGGTGGTATCAGCCCCAATGAAGAGGGCAGCATGGGCTCTGAGATGTCCACCCCGGAGCATGCCGAGGGTCATCGTCAGGTCACAGATGCGGTTCACGCTGTGGATCCCGATATTAAAATTTGTATGCAGATACTCCATGCTGGCCCACTGGCACACACGCCAACCATGGTTGCGCCTTCAGCTGTGCCTTCGCGGCTTTCGCGAATGGTGCCCAATGAGCTGGACGAAGCCGGTGTACAGAAGCAAATTAATGATCATGTTAACTGCGCCAAAATGGCCAAGCTGGCAGGTTATGACGGTGTCGAAATTATTGGCTCAGCGGGTTATTTGCTGAGTACTTTTTTGGTCGAGAAAACCAATCAGCGCCAAGATCAGTGGGGCGGTGATTATGAAAATCGTATGCGCTTCCCATTAGAAATTATGCGCCGCTGTCGTGCCGAAGTCGGTGAAAACTTTATTCTGATTTTCCGCATAGCGGCGATGGATATGCTGCAGGGTGGCATGTCTTGGGATGAGGTCGTACTGCTGGCTAAAGAGATGGAAAAAGCCGGTGCGACTATCATTAGCACACACTTTACCTGGCATGAGTCTGCTGTTCCGACTATCGCTACCATGGTGCCGCGCGCTGCATTCTCTGGTGTCACTGGGCGTCTGCGCAAAGAGCTAAAGATACCGACCATTACCAGTAACCGGATCAATATGCCCGATGTGGCAGAGCAGGTTCTCGCCGATGGGGATGCCGATATCGTCTCTATGGCGCGACCCATGCTGGCGGATGCCGAACTGGTATTAAAGGCTTTCGAAGGCCGTGAAGACGAAATTAATACCTGTATCGGTTGTAATCAGGCCTGTTTAGACCATGGTTTTGAAGGCAAGGAAATTAGTTGTCTGGTTAACCCGAGAGCCCTTAACGAAACCCTTTTAAATTACGAACCGAGTGAGGCGCCAAAGAAAATTGCCGTAGTCGGTGCCGGGCCCGCTGGCCTGGCCTATGCCACTGTGGCATCTGAACGCGGCCACTCAGTCACGCTTTTTGATGCGGGATCAGAGATTGGTGGGCAGTTTAATCTGGCCAAGCAGATTCCAGGCAAAGAAGAATTTTATGAAACCCTGCGTTATTACCGTCGCATGATGGATGTGAACCATGTGGATCTGCAGCTCAATCGCAAAGTCACGGCTGCTGAGTTAAAGCTCGGTGGTTTTGAACATGTGGTGGTGGCCACAGGTATTACCCCGCGAGTGCCGCAGCTTGAGGGGATAGATCATCCCTCGGTGGTGAGCTATGTGGATGTGCTGCGCGGCAATGTCGAAGTAGGCAAGCGCGTGGCGGTTATGGGCGCTGGCGGTATTGGTTTTGATGTCTCGGAGTTTATTACCCATGTGGGTGTCTCGGCGGCACTGGATAAGGATGTCTTTGCTCGCGAGTGGGGCATTGATTTTAAAAACCATCCTCGCGGTGGTGTCACAGGTGTAACGCCTCAGGTTGAAGAGTCTGGCCGGCAAGTCTATCTGATGCAGCGGAAGTCGACGCGAGTAGGGCGAGGCCTGGGTAAAACCACCGGTTGGACCCACCGCATGTCACTGGACAAGCGCGGTGTGCAAATGATCAACGGCATCGACTATGAGAAGGTCGATGATCAGGGTCTGCATGTCACTGTTGCCGGTGTGCCGCAGCTATTTGAAGTGGATACAGTGATTGTCTGTGCCGGACAGGTGCCAAAGCGCGACCTCTACGATGAGCTCAGTGACAGCGGTATTGCCACCAGTTTGATTGGCGGTGCTTTCGAGGCCTCGGAGCTGGATGCCAAGGCGGCGATTAAGCAGGCCAGCTATTTGGCAGCGGCTGTTTAAACTGCATTGGCAGCAATGGCGTATAAGCTTTTAGTTAGGAGCTTGTTAGAGATAAACAGGCAACGCACAAGGGATGCGCAAATAACCAGTAGATTGTCCTCTAGAGGCTCTCTACTTAACGTATTTAATTGACACAATAAATGCCACAATCTAAGCTGTGGCCAAAATAACAATAGTGGGAGTAACACAGATGGACATTAATTTTTCAGCAGAAGATCTTGCCTTCAGAGATGAGGTGCGTGATTTTTTCGCGACAGAGTTCGACGCAGAAACTGCCAAGCAGTTGAGCGGCGTTCAGACTGAAAGCTACAAGCCAGGGATCGTCAAGTGGCAGAAGAAACTCAATGCCAAGGGCTGGATTGCTCCGGGCTGGCCGAAAGAGTATGGCGGCACTGGCTGGAGTGCGACGCAGAAGTTTATCTATGAAACTGAGCGTGGCGCCGCGGGTATTCCCGATGTAGTGCCATTCGGTTTGAAGATGGTTGCACCGGTTATTTTCACCTTTGGTACCGAAGAGCAGAAAGCACGCTTTCTACCGAGCATTCTCTCCAGCGACGACTGGTGGTGTCAGGGTTATTCTGAGCCGGGTGCTGGATCGGATCTGGCCGCACTGAGCACTAGTGCTGAGTACGCTGGTGACAACTATCTGGTCAACGGTGCCAAGATTTGGACCACCTTTGCTCAGTACGCTGACTGGATTTTCTGTCTGGTTCGTACCACTAAAGATATGCGCAAGCAGCAGGGTATTAGTTTCTTGCTGATCGATATGAAAACGCCAGGTATCACTGTTAAGCCAATCGTTACTATCGATGGCAAGCACAGTCTTAACGAAGTGCATTTTGAAAATGTATTGGTGCCAACTGATAACTTGATTGGCGAGCAGGACAAGGGCTGGACTTACGCCAAAGCACTGCTGGCTCATGAGCGTACCGGCATGGCTGAAGTGGCTGATTCCAAGCGTATGCTGCGCACGCTTAAGCAGCGCGCCACTGAAGAAGTTAACGGCGGCGAAGCGATGATCAACGATCCGGTCTTCCAATTGCGTCTGTCGGATATCGAGATGGAGCTGATGGCTCTTGAGTACACCGAGCTGCGCGTATTTGCCTCTATGGCGGGCGGCGGTATGCCAGGCCCCGAGTCTTCACTGCTGAAAATTAAAGGCACTGAAATCTCTCAGGCAATTCACGAGTTGCAGTTGCAGCTGGCCGGCAGTTACGGCGGGGCGCTCCAGGGTGTTCAGGGCGACCTGAGCAGCGACGAGCTTGGTCATGACTATGCCCACGAAGCCCGCGGCAAGTACATGTATGGCCGCGCAGCAACCATCTACGGTGGTTCCAACGAAGTACAGCGCAACGTGATTGCCAAAGCCGTGCTCGGCCTTTAGGCCCCAACAGATTTCCGGAGTAACAGTAATGAATTTTGAATTTACAGAAGAACAAACCATGATCAAAGACAGCGTTGCGCGTTTTGTGCGTGACGAATATGACATGGATACACGCCGTAAAATTATCAATTCGGAAGAGGGCATCAGCCGTGATTTCTGGAATACCTTTGCCGAGTTGGGTTGGTTGTCAGTACCCTTCGCTGAAGAGTACGGTGGTTTTGGTGGCACAGTAGAAGATTTGGCCGCGGTGATGGAAGAACTGGGTAAAGGCGTAGTCGTCGAGCCTTATGTCTCGACTGTTGTGATGTTTGGCGGTCTGCTGGCAGCATCGACTAACAGCGCGATTAAAGAAGCAATTATTCCTACAGTGATCGATGGGAGCTGCATGGGCTCTTTCGCGTTTGCTGAGCGTCAGTCACGCTACGAGATGGCCGATGTGGCCACTACTGCAGTGGCCGCTGATGGCGGTTATCGTCTCGACGGTGAAAAGACTGTTGTGATCAATGGCGGCAGCGCCAATAAGTTTGTCGTTAGTGCGCGCACTAGCGGTGGTCAGTTTGACCATCAGGGCGTGAGCCTGTTTTTGGTCGACGCAGCTGCTGAGGGTGTGTCGGTTAAGAGTTACAAGACTATGGATGGCCAGCGTGCCGCCACAGTCACACTGGCCAATGTAGTGGTCGCTGAAGATCAGCTGCTCAACGCGGTTGGCGAAGGTATGGATCTAGTGGATCAGGTTATGCCGTCGATTCTGATGGCCCTGAGTGCCGAGGCCCTGGGTATTATGTCAACGCTAAATAGCATCACTGTTGATTACTCAAAAACCCGTCAGCAGTTTGGTTCGCCGATTGGTTCTTTCCAGGTTTTACAGCACCGCATGGTCGATACTTTTATGGCTTGCGAACAGGCTAAGTCGATGCTTTATCGCAGCCTCTGTCAGGCCAATGAATGTGCCGCGGATGCCGCTGTTGATACCACTGAGTTTATGAAGTCAGTGCATGCGCTCAAGGTCACTATGGCCAAAGCGGGCAAGCAGATTGGTGAAGAGGCGATTCAGCTGCACGGCGGTATTGGTTTGACCGACGAGTTGAATATTGGCCACTTTGTTAAACGTTTGATGACTATTAACGTCACTCTTGGTGATCGCGATTTCCATCAGAAGAAGTTTAATCAGCTGAGTTACTCAGCCTCGTGATTATCCTTGCTGGGGCTGTATTGGTAGGGCTGGTACTTATGTTGCTGGCCTATATGTTTACGCGAGATAGTCTCAGCAAATATGATCTTCCGGAGGGGCAGCGTTTTAGCCCTGCGGATGCCACTGCCGTCGCAGCTTCTGCGGCTGCCGTTAAGGCGCTGAACAAGCGCCTGCGCGGTGCCAGTGGTCCTCTTGAAAAAATGCCTTGGTCACAGCGTATTCATTCCATGCGTGAAACCATGGATACTTTTTTTGCCGTTGCCGAAACTTCTAGTGTGGTGTCTCCAGTGGATGCTGCTGGTGTTCCCGCTGAGTGGGTTGTTGCTCCCGGTGCCGATAGCAGTCGCCGGTTTTTGTATATCCATGGCGGTGCCTTTATGGCCGGCAGCCCTAAGGGCTATCGTGTTCTCACCGATAAATTATCCGAGATAACCAATAGTGCTGTGCTGGCCATCGACTATCGTTTGATGCCTGAAAATAAGCGTTTAGATTGCGTGGAAGACTGTCGTACTAGCTACGATTGGATGCTTGAGAATGGTCCTGAGGGTCCAGATGCGACTGCACCTAGCGCGGTCTTTGTGGCCGGTGATTCGGCGGGTGGCAACCTTACCTTGGTCTTGCTGGCTTGGATTCGTGACAATCAACGCCGTGCTCCTAATGCAGCCCTGGCGCTGTCGCCGGTGACTGATGCGCGCTTTGTGAGTCCCAGTATCCGCGGCAATTTGGATTCCGATGTAATTCTTCGACCTTTGGCCAAGCGTTTAGCTTGGGTGCCTGGGTTTTTGATTGGTCTCGCGGGACGCTATATGGCTGGGCACAATGCTTCAGATCCCATGGTTTCTCCACTGCTGGGGGATTTGGCTGGTTTGCCGCCGCTATTGGTGTTGGCCAGTGACTGTGAGATTCTGCGGGATGATGGACGCCGTTACGTGAATAAGGCGGTTGAGGCGGGTACTGATGCAACCTTGATGTTGTGGGGCAATGTGCCTCATGTCTGGCCGATCTTTTATCCTGACCTGCCTGAGGCTGCGGAAGCGCTTGAGCAAGTGGATATGTTCTTTAAGCGGCATTCCTAACCAGCTTCAATACAGTTTGTCATCGCTAGCCATACGGCTGCCATATCTAGCCATACAGCTGTTATCTGGAACCTCAGACTGGTCATCCGGGCCGCAGTGGAGGGAACTCAGGACGTTGGGAGTGACTAAGACCACGGTTTTTCTATTCAGGAGATCCTTCGACTTCGCTCAGGATGACAGGCTTGTGTGCCAGCCCGACTAACTACAGCGCTGTGATCCCGACCAGAAAACGCTGTCATCCCGACCAAAAAAACGCTGTGATCTCGACCAGAAAAACACTGTCATCCCGACCGCAGTGGAGGGATCCCCTGCAGTCTGGCAGAGACTCTTTAGTAGGGAAATAAAAGGCTTCTTAGCACCAGATTCATAGAGCCAAGTCACCTTACTTGCGCCGCAAAACCAGCGCCGCCGGCTCCTGTAAATAGCGCCTGCGGCCCCTGCAACGTTAGCCGCGCGGCTTACGCAACATCAGGGCCGGAGTGGCATCGCGGTAAGCAATGTACTCTGGATCTGTTCCCCAGCGCTTCTCAGCCATGGCTTCGAGCATGGTGATGCCGCTGACTCGGGTGAGCAGTAGATAGACAAATACCGGTGAGATCATAGTGGCTAACTGCCATCCTGAAAGTACTGGCAGGGCCACCAGTGCCACGCCAGCCCATAGAGTGATCTCACCAAAATAGTTCGGATGCCTAGACCAAGCCCAGATTCCGGTACTGATAAAGCGTCCCTGATTTTCCGGCAGTTTGCGAAAACGGGTTTTCTGGCTGTCAGCCATGACTTCAACGGTTAATCCAAAGATCCACAGGGCTATGCCGACATAGGCTAGTGTGCCCAATGGCGCGCTGGCATCTGAGGTGATGGCAGCCAGTCCGGCGGCCATGGTCATCAACACCCATAGGCCACCCAGAGTCCAGGTCATCAGGAACCAGGTAAATTTGGTTTTCATGATTTTAAAGCGTTTGTCTTGACCGTCTTTTTTGATTCGCCAGAATAAAAAGGACCCCAAGCGCACTGCCCAGATCACAATCATGGCGCAGATAATCAGATCGCGCAGATCCATATCCGGATTTAAATACACTGCCACAACCACTGTGCTGATATAAGACACTGAGCCGGTTAAATCGAAATAATGTTCAGTCTGAAAAGCAAAGGAGGGCACAAATACTGCCCAGTGAAGGGCAAAGCCAATGGCGCCGCAGAGCGCAAAGAGGGCTATGCCGTCGTACATCAGACTGCCTTGGCTGCCGACCCATAACATGGAGCCGCCGAGAATCAGTGACACGAGAATACCAATCAGTGTGTGGGTGGTTTTCATGATTTGTCTCTTTTTTTGTATTCGAGAGCGACTTTCAGTCAGCGCCTTTTTTATTATTGTCTGGTCTACAAACCGGTCCGGTGTTATTCGGACACAGAATGGTACCCCTTTATTGAGTTATGTAGACTTTCTATATCCTTATAAAAAGTCCGGATTATTATTCTCTACGGGGGGTTGCGGAGAATAGATCGATAAACGGCGCGATGCGCCGCGCTCATCAAAAAGCTCTAGTTAAAAAAGCTCTAGTCAAAAAAGCTCTAATCAAAACGCTCCTATTAAAAGAGCTCTTATCAAAAAAGCTCTCATTAACAGGCTCTCAATAAAAAGCTCTAATCCAAAAGCAGCCTGGCAAGGTGCAGACGATGGTGTTGAGCGTCACCGTATTGGTGCTGTGCCCACTGAGCGCGACGAATATAGAGCATGGCGTCGCAGTCGTAGGTAAAGCCCATGCCGCCGTGAAACTGCACTGCGCGATCACCGGCAAACAATAATGTTTCCGTAGCCTGTGCCTTGGCCATTCGGCAGGCAATCTCTGTATCTGCTGCCACTGGTCCTTTATCGGGTCCGTCATCTAAGAGGGTTGCGGCGTGATAGATCAGGCTGCGGGCAGAATCCATCTGCAGCAGAATCTCTACTGTGGGGTGCTTGAGTGATTGGTAGGAGCCGATAAGACGACCAAACTGAATACGGCTGGTGAGATAGCTGACAATACAGTCGAGGGTCGCGGCACTGGTGCCTGTGGCCTCGGCGGCGATAATTAGCGCGCCAATTAGTCGCACATCTTTGAGGGCTTGCTCGGAATGGGGTAAGAGGGCATCTGGCGAAATAGTGACACCGGTAAAGTCCACGGTGGCTGCCCGTTTGGTTTCATCAATTAGCGTATTGGCGGTAATGGCGCCCTCGGCTAGCTGTGAGGCGTCGACTATGGCCAATGCGGGGTTGCCGTTGTGGTTAATAGAGACCACAAAGAAGTCTGCCACTGTGGCATCGGCAACCAGTAATTTTTTACCTGAGAGTGCTATTTTAGAGGTGCTATCAGAGGTGCTGCCAGAGCCGTTAAGAGTAGCGGTTACGCCACAGAGCTGGGCGCCCCAGTCTTCGTTATCCAATAGGGCCATTGTGCCCACTGTGCCTTCCACAACTTTTGGTAGCCACTTTTCACGCTGGACTTCAGAGCCGCCGCGCAGAATAGCCTGTGCAGCCAATGTGCTGGTAATAAAGGCTGTGCCCAAAAGGTGACGACCCATGCTTTCGATAACGGGCACGGTTGAGCCTAGACCCATGGCGAAGCCGCCGTATTGTTCTGGTATGGCTATACCAGTCCAGCCAAGGGCGACGATTTCACGCCAGACTTCGGGATTATGGCCGCTGTCTGATTTTAAGAGGCTGCGTACGGCATTAATGTCGGACTTATCGCCACAGAAGCTTTTGGCGCTGTCCAGAAGCATCGCCTGTTCGTCGCTAAAGCTTAGGGCGGTGTTGCCGGTTCCGTTTAGGATTGAAGTTGTCATAGAGTGCTCTCCACTAATCTTTTAGTCTTTTAATCTTTTGGCAGACCAAGTACATGTTCGCCAATAATATTGGCCTGTACCTGACTGGTGCCACCACCGATGGTGGTGGAGAAATTATTTAAGTAAGCGCGCTGCCAGAAGCCGCCGCCGATACTGTCTTGATCACCCACATAGAGTGAACCCTGCGCACCCTGAAGGCTGAGAGCATACTGACGCATGCGACGAAAGAACTCGGTGCTGCGCAGTTTGCCGGAGAGGGCGATGGAGTTGGGGTAGTCACGGCACAGGGCCGGTATCGCGATACGCTTCTCTGCTAGCTGCAGGGCTTTCTCTTCGATCATAAATTTAATCAGATTGTCGCGGGTGACAGGGTCCTGTAATAGTGGCTCTCCTTCGCGTTCAATTTCAGCGGCCATGCGCAATAGATCATCCATCACAATGGACAGAATCGAAATGCCACCGGCAGCACCAGCTTCCGCGCCGCGCTCGTATTGCAGAGTCTGCATGGCAATACGCCAACCCTGACCTTCCTCGCCCATGATGCAATTGGCGGGGATACGGGCATCGGTAAAAAAGGTTTCGGTAAAGCCGTATTCGCCAGTGATCTTCTGAATTGGTTGGGTGGTGATGCCATCTCTGTGCATAGGTGCCAAGAAGAATGACAGACCGTTATAGCGGCGCTCTGCCTGAGCGTCGGTACGGGCCAGCAGGATCATATATTTGGCATAGTTGCCCATGGTGGTCCAGATCTTGCTGCCGTTAATCAGGTAGTCGTCGCCGTCGCGCTCGGCACGGGTTTGAATGCTGCCGAGGTCGGAACCGTGATTGGGCTCAGAGAATCCCTGACACCAGATATCGTCGGCATTGAGAATGCCTTTGAGGTATTTTTCTTTTTCGTAGTCGCTGCCGTTATCAAGGATTAGCGGGCCAGCCCAGCCGAGACCGATAACATTGAAGCAGATCGGCACCTGGAGGCGCTTCATCTCTTCATCGGCAATGCGCTGGTAGTCCCGAGTCATACCTTGGCCGCCGTACTTTTTTGGCCAGGCCGCACCCAGATAACCGGCAGACCAAACTTTGTGCTGCCATTCCCGAAGGAATTCCAGTACCCGTTCTGAGCCCACTTCCATAAAGGTTTGGGGCAGTAAAAAACCGGGATCTGCTGGTCTGTTGTCCTGCATCCAGGCGGCAACCTGGGCGCGGAATTCGGCTTGGGATGCATTATCTTGTGACATTTGCGGCATTTGAGTGCGCTCTTATTGTTATGTATGGTTGTTATGACAGTGGATAATGATGCTTGAGGCTTAGCCTATCTGTGAGGCTATTTTGGGTCTTTGCAATTGGTGCCAACTATTGTCGATGTGGCGCCAATTCCATGGCTCTCCTTAAGAGCTTTTGCTTTGATCTAGCCACAGCTATGATGCCTGTCAAAATAAGCAGACTAGAAGCTACTTCACAAAGGAAAACACCATGACTAACGCAGCAGAGCAGGGCACCATTTTTGGTCACCCACGGGGATTGGTGGTGTTGTTTTTCACCGAGATGTGGGAGCGCTTTTCCTATTACGGTATGCGCGGGCTGTTGATTGTCTACCTGACCCAACATTTTCTGTTTTCTGACGAACGGTCGAGTCTGCTCTATGGGGCTTACACGGCACTGGTGTTTGTGATGACCATTGTTGGCGGAGTACTGGCTGACCGCTATCTGGGGGCGCGCAAGGCGGTGACCTTTGGTGCCATTCTGCTAACTCTGGGACACTTCGGTATGACCTTTGAGGGGGATGGGTCTAAGCAGATGCTGCAATACGCTGGCAGCGAGTACCAGATAACTCTGGATGCTCGGGGTGGTGATGCGCGGCAGTTGATTGTGTCGGATTTAGGCGGTTATCAAGTCAGTTCTTATGTCAGCTTTACTGAAACCACTATGGATATCGCCGATCCAGAGGCGCTAGGTCTGCCTGCTAGCATTCCCCGTGATCAGTTAACCATGTCTGTGGTAACCCAAGAGGGCTATCTGGATATTCTTTATCTTTCGTTGGCGCTGATTATTGCCGGTGTCGGATTCTTAAAAGCGAATATCTCTACCATTGTCGGTTCTCTCTATGGCTTTGGTGATACACGCCGAGACTCGGGCTTTACCATTTTCTATATGGGCATCAACCTGGGTGCCTTTATGGCCTCTATCGCTTGCGGCTATCTGGGCATAGTCCACGGCTGGAAGTACGGCTTTGGTTTGGCTGGGTTTGGTATGCTTTTGGGTTTGGTGATCTTTCTCTCCTGTCAGAGCTGGTTAGAGGGCAAGGCCGAGCCGCCGTCGATGGAAAAGCTTAAGGAGAAAGTCTTTCTCTCGATCAATGTTGAGTGGCTCTGCTATTTAGCCGGTCTAGGTATAGTGGCTGTGTCTATGCTGCTGGTGAAAAACGAAGAGCTGGTGGGCGGCATACTGGGGCCAATTGGTTTGATTATGCTGGTAGGGTTGGTGACCTATAGTTGGAGGCGTCTTGAGGGTGATGAACGCTCAAGAATGTTTGCTGCGATCTATTTTATTCTCGCGCAGATTCCCTTCTGGGCGCTATTTGAACAGGCGGGTTCATCGCTTAATCTGTTTACGGCTCGTTTAGTCGATCGGGATATTCTCGGCTGGTCTGTGCCGGGTCCGGTGTTTCAGTCATTGAATGCAGGTTTTATCTTTCTGTTTGCGCCCCTTATAGCCTGGCTCTGGGTCTGGTTGGCGCGACGTAATCTAAATCCCTCAACGCCGGTTAAGTTTGCTATAGGTGTGGCCATGGCGGGTCTAGGCTTCTTGGTGCTGGTAGCTGGAATGCAGAGTTCTGGAGATATGGGTTATACGCCGGTGCTATTTATCTTTGCCATCTATTGGTTGCATACCATGGGGGAGTTAATGGTTTCTCCTGTGGGCCTGAGTGCTATCACCAAACTGGCGCCTGCACGTATTGTCGGTATGACCATGGGTGCTTGGATGCTCTACTACGGACTCTCTAACTTTCTTGCCAGTATTATTGCGCGGGCAACTGGTGCTGAAACCATCGGTGGGCAGATGACCAATATAGCTGCGGCTAAGGCGGGTTATATTGAGGTCTATTCTCAGGTGGGTTATATCGCCATTGGTATATCGGTGTTGATGCTGTTGATCTCGCCGCAGATTAATAAGTTGATGCGTGGGGCTTAGGCTGACATAGAAGTGTTATAGCTAGTAGTGCTGTTTAGTAATGAAGAAGGGGGTGACTGAGGTCGCCCTCGCAGAGCTGGGATAGATCCAGTCTGTCGTCTTCCGGGTAGAGGGTGTTCATATGCAGGCTAGGCCCGGATAAGACTGCCGCAGGACCCATGGTGCTCACTGTGCTGTGTAGGCTAATAAATCGCTTTAACTCACCATTCAGATTGATCTGCATGCGAAAGCTAGACAGGGGTTCTAGCTTCGCTGCTCGTTGACGCCAATCCGCTGGAACATTCTCATGCATGGCCAATCGATCGCGCATTTCATGGTCGCGCTGGTTATCGCCAAATAATGTTCTTTGCTCAAGGGACATCAGGATCACTGAGAGGGTATCTTCCCAGCCACTGATCAGTGAGCCGGCACCCTGACGACTAAATAGAAACTCGAGGTTGTTGCTGACACGATCCAGTGCGGCTTTGCCAATAGTCTGGCTGAACAGTCCGACCCAGCCGCGGTTGACCATTAGGATGTCACTGGATTCATTGATGATGATGGCGGGGTAGGGGTCGAGAGCCTTGAGTGATAGTGTCATGGTCTTACGCAGCCACTTGAGTTCTGGGGCCTGAAAGTCCAGTTCACCTATGGCGGGTAGAAAACCGGCGGCAATTAACAGGTGATTGCTGTCCCGCTGGCCCAGATGCAAGGCGCTGGCGATCTCGGTGACCATACTTTGACTGGGACGACTGCTGCCATTTTCGAGGCGGCTGATATGTCTTGGTGAGCTGTCAATACGGTCTGAGAGCTGTTCCTGACTGACGCTGTGTACGCCGCGCCAAAACTTGAGGAAGCGCGCGAAAGCTAAGTTGGAATCCGGTTCAGACAAAGGAGGTAACTCTTATTATTATCGTTGCTGCATGGTAGTCACCCTAGGATAGGAGCACAACTCAATTAAGCCATTCTAACAATCAGCTTGGGTGATATGCACAGGGCCTAACCGGACATAGCATGTCATGGTCAAGCCTAGCCGGGGTGGGCAGACTGGGTGACACGTATTACTTTGTAACCAAACAATAATTACATTCAGAGTTAACCAGGGGAAAGACTATGCCTAAGATGATTAAGAAGTCCGAGATTGCTGATTATATCGGTCACGTTTGTGAGCCTACTGATTGGTTTGAAGTTAAGCAGGAGCAGGTTAATGAATTTGCTGAATGCACCTTGGATCGCCAGTTTATCCATATTGATCCGGTTGCAGCAGCAGCTACGCCTTTCGGCGGCACTATTGCCCACGGCTTTTTGACTCTGTCTATGCTGTCGTATTTCTCTGAGAGCTACAATCTGCTGATTGAAGGCATCTATATGGGTGTTAACAAGGGCTTCGATAAGGTGCGTTTTGTTGCGCCGGTTCGTGTTGGTAGCAAGATCCGCTGTCATGCGACGGTTATGGATATCACTGAGAAGCGTCCTGGCCAGTACGATTTTAAGATGGAAGTGACTGTTGAGATTGAGGGTGGCGATAAGCCTGCTCTGGTTGCTGAGTGGTTGTCTGTGCAGATGGCTAAATAGCTTTTATAGGCAGTTTGTATCAATAGATTCAGATTAACGAGGTAAGCAATGAGTATTAGTTTTGAAGGTAAGGTAGCAATTGTCACTGGTGCAGGTAATGGCTTGGGTCGTTCTCATGCACTGGCTCTGGCCGAGCGTGGCGCCAAAGTGGTAGTCAATGATTTGGGTGGCGCACGAGATGGTACTGGTGCTTCTTCTGATGCAGCTATGGAAGTGGTCGGTATTATTGAAGCCGCTGGGGGTGAAGCCTTTGCCCACGGTGCTAACGTGTCCAACTTTGAAGAAGTTGAAGATATGGTTGCTCAGGCGATGGCGAAGTGGGGCAGGGTTGATATCTTGATCAACAATGCTGGAATCCTTCGTGATAAGTCGTTTAGCAAGATGGATTTGGCTGATTTTAAATTGGTCATGGATGTTCACCTGATGGGTTCGGTTAACTGTACTAAAGCGGTATGGGACATTATGCGCGCGCAGAACTACGGTCGTATTGTGATGACGACTTCTTCTAGCGGTATGTACGGTAACTTTGGTCAGAGTAATTACGGCGCTGCGAAAATGGCTGTGCTGGGCTTTATGAATACGTTGGTTCTCGAAGGCGGCAAGAACAATATCCATGTTAATGCTCTCGCACCTACTGCTGGCACGCGCATGACTGAAGATCTGATGCCTCCAGAAATGTTGGGTCTGCTAACGGCCGAGTCTGTTACTGCAGCGGCGTTGGTGCTCTGTGATGAGAGTGCTCCAACAAGAACTATCCTCTGCGCCGGTGCTGGTGGCTATGCTAAAGCGGGTATGTATGAGACCGATGGAATTTTCTTGGCTCAAGACGAGCAGAGTCCTGAAGCGATTGTTGCTCAGTGGGATGAACTCAGTGACCCGTCAAATCATCAGCCTCTGGAATCCGGTGGTAAGCAGACTGAGAAGTTTTTGATGAAGGCGATGGCTGCTCTGCAGGCTTAAGTGTTTTCAGGTTTTGATTTAAAGAGCTGATTTAAAGAGCTGATTTAAAGAGCTGAGTTAAAAAATAAAATTTTCGAAAAATTTAAAATAAAAATTAAAGGAATTTGTTATGAAAGAAGCAGTAATCGTTTCAGCCGCTCGTACGCCAATTGGCCGAGCTTTCCGTGGTGCTTTCAATAATCTTGAATCACCGTCTATGAGTTCTCATGCTATTGCTGCAGCGGTTGCCCGCTCTGGCGTTGATCCTTCAGAGATTGATGATTGCATCATGGGTGCTGCAATGCAGCAGGGTACACAGACTATGAACTTGGGTCGTCAAGCGGCCATGGCTTCTGGCTTGCCAGTGTCGGTGTCGGGTATGACTGTTGACCGTCAGTGTTCTTCTGGTTTGATGGCTATTTCTATTGGCGCCAACAATATTACTGTTGATGGTTCGTCGATAATTGTTGCCGGCGGTTGTGAGAGCATCAGCTTGATTCAAAATGAGCACTTCAACGTGCATCGTGTTGCTGATCCACTGGCTATGAAAAACGTGCCCCTGATTAACATGCCTATGCTGGACACGGCTGAGACTGTAGCGAATCGTTATAGCATCTCCCGTGAAGCTCAGGACGAGTATGCGGTTATTTCTCAGGCGCGCACTGCGGCTGCTCAGGAAGCGGGTCTTTACGCTGATGAGATTGTTCCGGTTACTGCTACTAAATTGGTGACTAATCGTGAGACTGGCGAAGTAACTGAAGAAGTTGTGACTCTGTCGAAAGATGAAGGCAACCGTCCTGGTACTAATCTTGAGGGTCTGTCTGGTCTGAAAGCGGTTCGCAATGGCGGAACGATCACTGGTGGCAACGCGTCACAGCTGTCTGACGGTGCTGCTGCGGTTGTACTGATGGATGGTACTTTGGCTTCTCAGCGTAATCTTGAGCCGCTGGGTATTTATCGTGGTATCGCGGTTGCGGGTTGTGAGCCGGATGAGATGGGCATTGGTCCTGTTTTTGCTATTCCTAAGCTGTTGAAGCGTCACGGTTTGACGGTTGATGATATTGGTTTGTGGGAGTTGAACGAAGCGTTTGCGGTTCAGGTTATTTACTGCCGCGATAAGCTGGGCATTCCTATGGAGCGTTTGAATGTTAATGGCGGTTCTATCTCTATCGGTCACCCATTTGGTATGAGTGGCGCGCGTATGGTTATGCACGCGTTGATGGAAGGTAAGCGTCGCGGCGAGAAATATGTTGTTATCACTATGTGTGTTGG
>ENA-ORXF01000261-ORXF01000261.1-marine-metagenome-genome-assembly--contig:-NODE-261-length-40205-cov-6.092205_pt1 | contig 40205 bp, 39 predicted proteins | sample MGYA00237864_ERZ511476 | MGnify/ENA primary metagenome ERZ511476 (study PRJEB26306, sample SAMN06343908) | marine metagenome | isolation source: coastal waters | place: Atlantic Ocean: West Antarctic...
GGAAGCGCAGTAATGCGTGTAGCTGACCAGTACTAATAGCTCAATTGGCTTGATTTATGCACTGAAAAAAATTTTATTTTATAGATAATTAATAATTTAATTCTAAACCCCAAATATTTTATATTTGGGGTTTTTTTATTTAAAAGTAAACCTAGTTTAGTTCTAAAAAATACTACTAAAATTTGTTTAATATTTTTTTTGGGAGTGGGTAATTTTTTTTAATATGGATAGGTGATTTTTTATTTAGTATATCAAGATAATAACCTGCTGAAATTCCCCTTTCAGGTCTAAAAGTTTTAATATTTTTTTTTGACAAAATATCTCCTTTTTTTATATCTTGGATTGCATAAATTGATCTTCTAAAAATTTTATTTTTTAATTCATTTTTTGACCTGGTAAAATTTTTATCACTGATAAGTTGAAATGTTTTTATTAAAGCCTCACTATAAGTTTTAAGTTCTTTTCCCCTTAGAGAAAAATCTAAATCTAAACCCTCTTTTTGATTTTGAAGAGCAATGTGTTTTTCAAATACTGTTGCACCAGAAATTAAAGAGTACTTTGCTATTTCAGAGCCTAGGGAATGATCAGATAAACCCACTCTACATTTAAATCTTTTTTTAAACTCTTCAATATAATTAAGATTAAAATCATTTGACTGAGATGGATAATTACTAACACAATATAATAAAGTTAAATCTTTACAGCCATTTTTTTTTGCAACAAACACAGCATTTTCAATTTCATCCATAGTCGATAGTCCAGTAGATAAGATTAAAGGTTTTTTTGTTTTTGCTGCCACCTTAACTAAGTTGTAATCATTCATTTCAAATGAAGCTATTTTATAAGCATGACATTTTAACTTTTCTAAAAAGTAAATAGCTTCTTCAGAAAATGGGGTGCTAAATATTTTTATCTTTTTATCTTTTGCATATTTAAAGAGGCTCTTATGCCAGTTCAAAGGTGTTTGGCCTAAATTGTATAAGTCCCACAAAGTATAACCTTTCCACAAGCCATTTTTTATTTTAAAATTAATTACATTCTCTTTAATCGTCATCATGCCAGGTGTATACGTTTGTAATTTTACAGCATTAGCTCCATACATTTTTGCCATGTTTATTAATTTTTTGGCATGTGTCAAAGAACCATTATGGTTTGCTGATATTTCAGCAATTAAAAAAGGTTCTTTGTTTATAAATTTTTTCATCCTTTTGCTTTTATCATATAAATATTTTTTTTAAAAAACTTAAATCCAGAGTCTAAAAAAAATTTTTTAGATATTAGATTTTGTTTTTTTATAACTGCAATTATATTAAATTTAAATATTTTTTTTCTTTTAAGTGTTTTAATCAACATCTGCTTACCAAATCCCTTACGTTTATATTTATCTTTAATAGCTATAGAAACAGAGAGATTTTTTTTATTAATATAATCATATCTCACATATCCAATTTTGTCTTTAATTGAGCATATAAATAACATTTTTTCATTAATTTTTCTTTTAAACCAAATTCTATGTTCTTTAAGGCCAACCTTTTCTTTCGAAAAAAATTTTTCTTTCAAGACATTTTGGTTATGAAGCTTCAGTGTAAAATTAAGGTCTTCAATATTTGCATATCGTATTTTCAAGTTACTAATATTATTAAACAATTTTAAGTATTTCTGCATTACAAGAAATAGAATTATTTCTTTTTATAGGTTTTGTAAAAAAAATTTTAAAATTATTTATTTTGATATAGGCATTTGGATATTCTTCTGCACTGAGCATTCTAATTTTATCAAATATTTCATTAATATTTTTTTCTTTTTTTATTTCTGATTGTTTTTTTTTAATTCTTTCAAATTTAAAAACTTTTCCGATTTGTTTTTTTGGAGTTATTCTTTTTTTTATAATGATTTTAATCATTTGGATTATAGCAAATGATATTCTAATAAATATATCTTCAAGATTTCCAGAAAGGCTTATCATTTTTTTTAAGTAGATTGGTCCAGAGTCTATTTCATTTGTCATTTGAATAGCACAAACAGGAGATTTTTTGAATTTTTTTAGAATCATATTTTGAATTGGACTGCCACCTCTACCAAAAGGTAATGGTGCAGCATGAAAGCATATACAATTATATTTTTTTATTATATTTTGATTTATTTTATAGCTCCAATGAGGAAAAAAAATAAAATTAGGTTTAATTTTATTCAAATATTTAAGAGTGATTTGATTTTTATTCTTTAAAATTATAAAGTTGTTTTTTTTAATAAATTTTTTTACATTTTCAATTTCAAAAAACCATTTTTTTGAAGATGCAATAACAATTTTTTTTTGCATTTAATTTCTTTCAATTTTTCTTACTATTTCAAAAGCCTCAGCAAACTTTAATCCAGATTGATTCCCTCTAATTTTATTTAAATTTTTTATTCCTGTAATTGACCTTGAATGTGGATAAGGTTTTATTTCACCTTTGTAACATTTAATTGCTTTAATTTTAGATTTAAAAAATTTTTCAATATCAACAAAATAATTAGGTAAAAAATTTTTTTTATTTTTTAAAACTCTAAAATCAGTAGCAGAGGGAACTTCAAATGTTAAAAATTGCTCTAATTTCTCTTTAGGTTCTGGTCTAAATGCAGTGAGTGTAGCTTCTGCTATCTTTCTATGATCAATATTAAGGTCAGAAAAATTATGGGTAATAACCACGTGTGGCTTAAATTGTTTCTTATGTTTTTCAATAACTTTAATTATTTCTAATAGATTAATGGAATCTAATTGGTTATCTGGATAGTTATACTGCGCTAACCAGTTAAATCCTAAAATTTTAGATGCCTTGATGCTAGAAATTTTTCTTTTTTTGATTTCTTTGTCTCTATTATTTGGTCGTGAACCCACACCATTTGTAAATGAAATTGCAGAGATCTTATTTTTATTAAGACTCATTTTTTTAATCAACCCACCACATCCAAAACTTTCATCATCTGTATGTGCTACAATTATTAATATTTTTTTTTTAGATAATTTCATTAAAGTAATTGTTATTTAATATTTTAACATTAATATTGTTATATATGAAAAATAACAATTATTTAAAAATTATAGACCAAATAGAAAAAATAAGATCCAAGAATAACGTTAATTGGATGAACGTTTTAAGATTAGCTTTTAAATTAGATGCCAATCAAGCAAAAAAAATAATGCAGAAAATTAATTATGATGATAAAAAAATATCTCAACTTCTTAATAAACTAAGTAAGTGATAATAACATATTAGTTAAGATAGATGTTAAATAAGATATATTAGCTACCTTCTATGAAATTATCAAAAAGAATTAGAGAAATTGAAACAAATGGATGAAAGATTAACAATTATTCTTGCCTTAAAAGGTCGACATAAGTTTACTGAGAGATGGTTAAAATATGCAAATAAATATTTGTCAAACTTTAAAATACTAGTTGCAGATGGCAGTGATGAAGATGAGAGATATTTTTTTAATAAAAATAAATTTCCTAATTTAGATTTAAAATATATTGATTTTCCACCTGACAAAGATGTTAGTTTTTATGTAAAAAAACTTTTAAAGTGTACAAAGGAAAGTCATACTAAATATATCCTTTATGCAGATAACGATGACTTTATGTTAGAGGAGGAAATAATAGAATTGCTAAATTTTTTAGACAAAAATAATTCTTTTGTAGCAGCTAGAGGTGAAATTTATGACTTTTCTGTAGATAGCCAAAATGAAATTTATGGCAAAATTTTTGGAGTAAAGAAATTTATAAAAAAATTAACATTTGATAAAGATGCTCATTTAGAGAGGTATTTGGATTTTTCTAAAGATAGACAAGGCTTATTTCACTGCATAATAAAAAAAAATATTTTTCAAGAAACTTTGGAAATCTGTGATAATTCTAAATTTTTTTACTTAACAATTTTTCAATTATTCTTCAGTTATTATTTGGTAGCATCAGGAAAAATTTTTTGTTCAAATAATTTATATATGTTACACCAGAATCATAAACAAATGTTGAGCAAAAACAGAAGCTTAATGAGTATAAAAAATTCAGGTTTCATGGAAAAAAATCTATTTAACGTTTATTTTAAAATTTTATCTCAAAAATTGACGAGTAAAATTGAAAGTTATAAGAATATTGAAGAAAAAATAATACAATCATTTTGTATAGACTTCTTAATGGATAAGATTAATTATTATGAGGATATTAATTTGAATCAAACGTTGAAAACAAGAATAATAGGTATATTCAAAGATACAAGAATATTTACTTTTTATCTTAAATTAAAAAATTTAAAAAAAAAAAAAATTGAATTTAATGAATCAGATAATAAAAACTTTGTAATAATAGAAAATTTTTTAAAAAAATAATTATTTAACATGCCCATTAAAGACATAAAAAAAATAGATTTACCAATTATAAAAGAAAAAAATGGAAATTTAGTTTTTATAGAAAATAAAAAAAGTAAATTTGAAATTAAAAGAGTTTTTTTTGTTGATGCAAAAAGGAATTCTATAAGGGGTAAACATGCTCATAAAAAAATATCTCAGATTATAATTTGTTTAACAGGAAAAATAGAAATTGAATGTGATGACGGTCAAAACAAAAAGAAATTCATTTTAAATAAAAAAGAGCAAAGTTTAGTAATACCAAAACTTATTTGGTCAACTTTGAAGTATAAATCAAAAAATACAATTATCTCAGTTTTATGTAATGGATATTATTCTGAAAGAGAATATATAAGAAATTATGAGACATTTAAAAAGATTACTAAAAAAAATAAATAAATTCAATTTACGTGTTTGAGTTTTCTCCAGTAATAATATTTGTTTATGGGAGAGTTGATCATCTTAAAAAAACAGTTGAATCGCTAAAAAAAAACAAAAATTCCAATAAAACAAAATTATATATTTTCTCTGATGGGGCTAAAAAACAATCAGATGTTAGCAATGTTAATAATGTAAGAGAATTTTGTAGAAATATTAAAGGATTCAAGTCTATTAAAATAATTAAAAGACAAAAAAATTTTGGTCTATCAAAAAATATAATTAATGGTATTAGTCAAATATTAAAAATTAGTAAAACTGCTATTATATTAGAAGATGATATGTGCTGTGATGAAAATTTTTTATCCTACATGAATTTTTTTTTAAAGAAATATGAGACTAATTCTAATGTAGTTAGCATACATGGTTACAATTACCCGTTAGCTGATAAAAAGAATTTACCTCAGTTTTTCTTTATTAAGGGAGCGGATTGCTGGGGGTGGGCAACCTGGTCTCTTAAGTGGAAAATTTACAATAATAATGCAAAAGTTTTAGCTGAAAGAATCAAAAAAAAGGGGCTAATTAAAGAATTTAATTTTAACAACAATTTTAATTATTATCAAATGCTATTAAATTCTTATAATAAAAAAAATGATAGTTGGGCAATAAAATGGTACGCCAGTGCTTTCTTGAAAAATAAATTAACATTGCACCCAAAACACTCATTGATAAATAATATTGGCATGGATGGATCTGGAAGGCATAGTTCGAAAACAAATATTTTTAATGTTAAATTAAGAAATAAATTTTTAAACCTTAGAAAACAAAAAATACCGATAAAAGAAAATATATTAGCAAGAGAAAAAACTGAATTTTTTTTTAATAGATTCAAAGAAAATATATTTAACAAAATATTTTTAAGAATAAAAAATGTTTTTTAATTTAAAAAAAATATACAGGTTTTATAATTTTTATAGGGGGCCATTTAAAGAATGGTCTAAAGCAAACAAATTGAGCCATGGGTATGATCATAGTAAAATTATTAATAGAATTTTTGTTACAGCAAAAAAGGCAAGAGATACCCACAAATTTGAAAAAGATGGATTTTTAATTGATCAATTAGAAAACAATAAAGTAATAGTTGAAATTTTAAAAAAAAAATATAATAAAAAAATTAATATTCTTGATTTTGGTGGAGGATTTGGAACGCTACATAATCAATATAAAGAAATATTAGATAAAATTGATTATAGTTGGACTGTAGTAGAGCAAAGTCATTTTGTTGAATTGGCTCTTAAGAACTTTAAGAAAAAAAATCTACATTTTGTAAAAAATATTCAAGAATTTAAAGAGAATTTTAAGCAAGCAGATTTAGCAATTTTTTCTAGCAGCTTACAGTATGTTGAAAATTATGAGGAAATTATAAAACAAATTTTGGATTTATCACCTGATTACATAATTTTTCTAAAAACACCATTTAATTATAAGTTATTAGATCAAATTTATATTCAGCATATACCACAAAATACTTATGAAGGATCATATCCAAGCTGGGTTTTTTCAAAAAAGACTTTTTTAGAAAACTTTTATGAAAATTACAAAATTTTAAGTGAAGAGATTGTTGAACCAAAGTTATATTTTGTTGATTATCATAATATTTATTTTAAAATGAAGGAAAAATAGTTATGCAAAATTATGTAACATTTTTTAATTATAAATATTTGATTAGAGGTCTGTTATTATACGAGTCTTTAAACAAAAATGTCGACAACTTCAGATTATATGTGATTGCATTTGATCAATATACTTATAATTATTTAATGAATAAAAAGTTTAAAAAAATTACCCCTATAAAATTTAAAGATTTTGAAGATAAAGAATTATTGAGTGTAAAAAAAACCAGAAGCAGTACAGAGTATTTTTGGACTTGTTCAGGTTCTTCAATTTTATATCTATTTAAAAAGAAAAAAATAAAAGACTGCACTTATCTAGATGCAGATACTTTTTTTTTTGATGACCCTGCAAAGATTATTAAATCTATTAATAAAGAGTCGTGCATTATCACTAAACATAACTACTCAAAAGAGTACAATCAATCAAATACTAATGGCATATTTTGCGTCCAATTTATGTATTTTAAAAACAATGCGATTGCAAAAAAAATTCTTACTAGATGGAGAAATCAATGTTTAGAATGGTGTTACAATAGAGTTGAAGATGGAAAGTTTGGTGATCAAAAATATTTAGACGAGTGGCCAGATATTTATAAAAAACATGTTTTGATTTGTGAAGAAAAAGGAGCCGGTCTTGCACCATGGAATATACAAGATTATGAATTATTTAGAAAAAACAAAAAATTTTATGCAAAAAATATCATATCAAAAAAAAAATTTGATATTTATTTTTATCATTTTCATGAATTAAAGATATTAAATAGTAATCTTTCTTATATCGGTAATTATAAAATCCCAAAAATTGCTTATGATTTAATTTATTCTCCCTACATAAAAAGATACTATGATTTATTATCTGGTATGAAAAAAAAAAACAAAAATTTATTTTTTGATAATTTTGGTAGAGAAAGTTTTATGATAAATACCTTTAAATTTTTAAAGAATATTAAAAATTTTAAATTCTTTCTATAAACAAGAATTAACATTACCTAAAATTTTAAGATATACCTTATAATATTCCAATAACAATCGGTGAGGCAAATGGATTGGATTTTCTTGCTCCAAACACTAAAAAATCTTTTCGATCATATTCATCTGCAATATTTTCTACAAGTTTTTAGACTGAAATTCCTACTCCTGAGTAAATATTTTTTGCCCCTGTGCTTTTTTTAGACAGTGTGCGTTTAACAATTTGACACTCTGCTTTTTTAACATCAATGTAATCTTTTATATCCTTCCCATAACCAAGTAATACTTTTTCATTTTTTTTAATTTTTCCCTTAAATATGGAATTAGTCTTCTACTGTCTTCATTTTCTTCATATAAACAAAAACTCTGCAGCAATAAAAATTTATATTAAAAGTAGGTAATAGTTTTTCTAAAGCTGTGAAAGCTGAAAGTTTAACTGCTGAATATAGTATTATAGGGTTTAATCTTGTATTAAATTATTTTTAATTTTATAAGATATGATAATAATCTCAAGATTATATTATATTTATTTAGTATGACCGGTGGTGTAATAATAATATATAAAGCAGAGACCTAATAACAATTAATTTTAATGAAAAAAAAAAAATTTAAAAATAATTTAGTAAATTTTAGAGATGACTGCAGAGTATGTAGTAATAAAAAAATAAAAAAAATAATTGATTTAGGAAATATGCCTCTTGCAGGTGGATTTATTAAAAAAATAGACGTTAAAAAAAAAGAAATTAAAGTCCCTTTAATTTGTTATTACTGTGATGAATGTAATTTGTTACAAGTTAAAGATTCTATTAATTCAAATATATTATTTGATGACTATAATTACTCATCCTCAACAATACCTTCTTTAAAATTACACTTTAAGAATTATGCAGAAAAAATTAAAAAAAAATTTAAAACGAAGAAAGAAGTAAAATTATTAGAATTTGGATCAAATGATGGTGTTCTTCTAAAAGAATTCGTTGATAATAAAAAATTTACATGTCTTGGGGTAGATCCAGCTATAAATATTTCAAAACTTGCAAAGCAAGATGGAGTAAATGTTTATCTTGGTAATTTTGATACTAATGCAGCACTAGAAATTGAAGAAATGTATGGAAAATTTGATTATATTACTGGAAGTAATGTTTTTGCTCATATAGATGACATTCACTCAGTAGTTTTAGCTGCTAAACAATTGCTAAAAAATAATGGAACATTCGTTACAGAAGTTCACTATTTACCAAACCTTTTAGAGCTTAATCAATATGACTCTATTTATCATGAACATTTAAATTATTATACTTTAAAGTCTTTGGTAAGGTTATTTAAAATTCATAAATTAAAGTTAATAAACGCTGAAATGATATCAACTCATGGTGGTAGTATTAGAGTAAGTGTTACACCAAATTTAAGTAAAAAGGTTTCACCCAAGGTTAAGAAAATACTGCAATCAGAAAAGAAAATTAATAATAAATATTTTGATAAATTTAATAAAAATATTTTAGTTCAAAGAAAACAGATTAATCAAATGTTGAATAGCCTTATTCTATCAAAAAAAAGAATTATTGGATATGGTGCCTCTGGAAGGGGCACCATATTACTCAATTATTGCAATATAGACCGTAAAAGTTTAAATTACATAGTTGATGAATCGCCACTTAGAGCTGGAAAGTTAATGCCAGGTGTAAAACTGCCTATATTTAGTATGGATTATTTTAAAAAAAATAATGCAAAAGTAGATTATGTATTAATTATAGCTTGGAATTATACTGATCCAATTATTAAGAAAGTAAGAAAAATTAATAAAAATATTAAATTTATTGTACCATTCCCGTACCCACACATTATTTAATGTTATATCAATTTAATAATTTAAAAAAAATATTTTTAACATGACACTAAATTTAAAAGATAAAAAAGTTTTAATCATAAGCCCCCATCCCGATGATGAAGTTATAGGATGTGGTGGGTTGATTGCAAAATGCAAAGAACTAGATTCAGAAATAAAAGTAGTATATGTTTGTACAGGAGAAAGCAGGCAATTAGCTAGTGGAAGCACTAATTCAGAATCAAGAATAAATGAGATAAATGAAGTATCAAGTTATGGTAATTTTAAATATCAAATAATTTTTGAAAATAAATATTTTGTTGAATTAGACTCAATTCCACAAAAAAAAATTGTAGATCCAATTGAAGATATAATAGAAGAGTTTAAACCTAATATAATACTTATTCCTCATGGAGAAAGTTATAATCAAGATCATAGGGCAACATTCACAGCGTGTATGACAGCTCTAAGACCTACCCCTCAAAATTTAAGACATTTTATAGATACAGTTCTTGTTTATGAAGAGCCCTATGTCTGGACAATTAAAGATATATTTCAGCCAAATATATATTTAAATACTGAAGGTATTGAGGATGAGAAAGTAAAATTAATGATGCTTCATAAATCACAAGATAGACCATTCCCTTTTGCAAGGTCAGGTGAAAATTTATTAGCTAGAATGAAAATTAGAGGATCTGAAATAGGGCTAGAGTCAGCTGAGGCGTATATGATGATAAGGAGTTCTATGAAGTGAATGTAGTTGTAGTTGTTTCTAGGGAATATAGACCTGAGGTTAGAAAAATGATAAAATTTGTAATAAAATACTTAACGGATATGGAGATGTTAATATGAGTAAAGAACGGAAAGGGTGTAAAGACTTTAAAGATAATATAGATGGTCTAACCAATAGACTAAATATCAATAATGGTTATGGTAATAATGATTTACAATCTTGGCTAATAGAACAATTAAGAATAAAAGATACTGAAGAAGTCTTGGATATAGGATGTGGTGATGGCAGATATCTCAGAGAGATATCCAAATTAACCAATAGAGATTGTCAAGGAATAGATTATGACGAGAAGATGATTGATAAATCAAATTCAAATTTAACTGAAAACTTACAATATCATCATTTTAGTATGGATGATGTAAATGAATCATCATCTCCTTTAGGTGATGTTGGATATGCGGGAAATCAATTTAATCTTATCTATTCATCATACGCTTTTTATTATTCAAAAGATTCAATTGCTTTGTTAGGTAAGTTAAAGAAGAGATTAAAAGAAAACGGAAGGATTGCAATCATAGGCCCATATGGTGACAATAATAAAGATTGGTTTAAGTTTTTGAATCAGTATGTAGAGTTGGATGAATCTATAATGAAATCCTCTTATTCATTTATGGATGATATTAAAAAATATGCTGATGATAATTTTCATATGGTTACAACCAATTCCTTTGTGAATACAATAACTTTACCAACATATTCAGATTTGAAAATATATTGGAAGTCTAATATCTATTACGATTCAAAGTATGATGCAGATTTTGAGAAGTATGCTACAGAACATTTTGATAATAACGAGACCTTCAGTTATAATAAAAGAGCAAAGTTAGTTATGATGGAGGATATTAAATCGTGAGAATTTTTCTTTGATTTGGATCAATACAAATAATTATTCTTTTACTTCATTGTTTTGTTTTAATGAAGTTAAAAAGCAATTTGAAATCTCAGATACTCAAGGATTTCTCATATATAAAAATTTCATTAACTAACAATATTAAATGTACGCTCCAATTGTATTATTTTCTTATAATAGACTAGATCACTTAAAAATTTGTATAAACAGTCTAAAAAAAAAATAGGCTTGCGAAAGACTCAAGTCTATACATTTTTTCTGATGGATCAAAAAATATTGATGATGATTATTATAGAGTTAAGGCTGTAAGAATTTATTTATCTAATATCACAGGATTTAGAAAATTAACAATTATAGAGCGAGACTCCAATTATGGATTAGCAAAAAATATTATTTCTAATTTTAACAATGATGAATTAATTAGTAAATCTCAAAATAATTCTAAAGCAACAACTTTTAAGAGAATAAGTAAAAATGAAACACAAATTAGTCCTGAAGAATTTAAAAATAAAGATGCAAAATATTTTTACAATCTAGTTAGAGGATTTCAAAAGCCTTATCCACGAATATATATAAAATGTAAGAATAATACGATATTATATTTAGAAAAAGTAGATATTGACTAAATATAAATCCATTAGATTATTTTAGCCTGATCACGCAAAATTTTTAGAATTTTATTTTTAAATAAATTATCATTACAAATTAATTTAGTATCATTATTAAATCTTAACCAAGCATCACCATAGTCATTAAAATCCCAATGCTTAAAAGCATCAATTTTTTTAGATAATAATAATCTAATGCTATACTTTCTTAGGTCAACAGGGTTGAGCTTTCTTTCAATTATGTAATTATTTAAATGTTCTTTTTGAGAATCTGATGGAATATTAAAATTATTTTTATTAAAGCCATTTATAATATCGGTATATTGGTTTTTAGTTTTCCAAGTAGACAAAAATTTGTAATGATTACTCCACATTCCACCTACATAACCAATAGCATTCTGATTTAAGTAAATAAGTTCCTCAGCAATACTACCATGATGAGTTAAGCCCACTATATTTGCTATTTGAGAAAGATAAACAATTGAAGAGTCTTTTTTTATAAAATTAATTTTTTCAAAATCATTAAATTTTTTATAAAGTTTATTGAATGCAATCCTATCACCTGGAAAAATGTTATAGTCAAGACCAGGATGTGGTTTAATCAAAATATGGTCAAATTCATTATTTGCCAAACAAGATTCTATTGAAAAAATAGTCCATTCATATAAATCTTTAAAATCATCTATCCCAAAGCAATATTGTGCATCATCAAAAGAATGTAAAAAAATGACTGCCACTAATTCTTTACTTTCATTTCGTTTATTTTTTTTAAAGTCTATAATTTCATTTTCTAAATTATATATTTGTTTTTCATTATTTTTATTAGAGTTTTCTTCAGTTAAATACGCCATTATTTTTTGTGGATTGTTTAGTCTTGTATAAAAAAAATCATTAATACTATTTTTTTCATTTTCTGAAATTTTTATGATTTCTTTTTTACTTGCAATCCAAGGACTATCTAAACTTAGATCGTTATTTAAACTAAATTTACTTTTATATGAATGTGTTTCAATTGGAATAACTCCATATTTAATAAATGCTCTCTTCCATAAAATTTGTAAGTATGTCGGTTCAGGTAAAATTAAATATGATGAATATTTTAAAAAATAACTCTTATTATATTTTGATTTAAGTTCGCAGTAAATTACTTTAGTCAATAAATTGTATGTTGGGATAGATAATTTAAAACTTCCCGCATTTTTAGGGTTATTTCTTAAAAAAGTTGAAGCAATAATATCACCAATTAAAATATCATTAAATTTCAATTTTAAAAACATCTTTGGTGTTTTTAAAAACTTATAATAAAAAAATATAAAAGAAGATATTATGTGTGCTTTAATTTTAATTAATATACCATAAGGAAAATTTATAAAATTTGAATTTTTAATTGTAAAATTAATATTATCATGCTTAAAAAAAACTTTTTGATTTAAATCAATTTGATTATAAATAGAGTTTTTTATAAAAGGTTCTTCTAAAAATTTAATAATTTTTCTTTTCCAGCTTTTTGAAAAAAAAAAGTTAATTAAAGATTTAATTAAAGATTTAATTAAAGATTTGTTTATATTTATATAAGTTAATTTAATAAAGTACTTGAGAAGGTTTTTGATAGAGGAAATACTTGGATCTTCTAGTATTATTATCTCTACATCAATAGTCTCTTTTTCTTCTTTCAATATCCAAAATGCAGATGATATAACTTCAAATATCCATATAATGGATTCTGATTTTACAGTATATATTACTATTTTTGATTTGCTCATTTACTATGAAGTTTTTTTTCTAAATATTTCATAATTTTTTTTAAATTTGTAATATTTGCCACTTGATCTTCATAAAGCATCAAACCGGGTTTTTTACTTTTAGTGTCTGTTTTTAAATATTTAGCCTTCTTAAATACACTGACTAGCTCACCTGTTGTCAGTCCATAGTAATTGATTGGTGTTAGCTCAATTATATTTAGAGGTTTACTTGCAAATAATGAATTTAAAACAAGCTGTGTTCCAGTCATAGAAAAAATATTCTTAGCATTATGCATCAATAAAATACTTTCTTTTATAGTTAAAAATCCTGGTTTTATAACCATAAGATTAGGAAAATATTTTTTTATTTCATTAATAACCTCTAATTCATTGATAAGTTTTCTTCGGTTCCTATGTGAATCTGTATCTCCTCTAGCAATAAATACATCTTTATGGCTATAAAATTTATTTTTTACAGTTTTATGCTTTTTAATTTTATTAATGGTGTTACTCAAAGCAGTTGTAGCAAGCATCTCTCCTTGAAAACCTTCATAAAAAAAAGAATTTTTAGCAATAATTGGACTATTGTTTTTGTAGGTAAAAATTTTATCTTTTTTACCCAATAAACTAATGATTTCTGTAAAAAGTTCATTTTCAGGAATATAAATCTTTTTATTTTTAGAAATATTTTTATTACTTAAATCATAAGCTAAACTAAGTATTTCAACAAAGTAGTGCCATGGATTATAGCTTGAAATATTTGAAAATATAATTGAATTTTTAATATGTGTAACTATTTTTTTTTTTCTAAAATTTAAATTAATTTTTTTATAGGAAAATTCTTTTAAATTTCCATGTGTCATCTCTACACTTATTCTTGGATTTTCTGATAGACATAAAACATAATCAAATGAATTATATAAATATGTTAATTTGGAGTATATTAATGGAAGGTGAGCTTTCTTTCCGTCATTAAGTGCAAAGCTTTCTTTAAAAAATGATCTAGTCCATCTTGTTATTAGGTTATTATCATTTTCAATATATCTTGAGGCATAGTTATATTTTAATGACAATATATCAACTTTATGAACTGCTGAAATAATTTTTTTTATTGATACAGTTTCACAATTAGGATTTTTGTTAAAATTTTTATACTCATTGAAAAATTTTAAAAATTTAATTTTATTTTTTAATTTTAGCTGTTTAACCAATTCAGAGCCAACATACCCCATATTGCCTGTTATTAATGTTTTCATAAGATGATGCGGTCAATATATTTTTTTGATGATTCAACTTGTTCGTCAGCAATATTATTAAACTTGTATAATACATCTATTTTTTTTTTATATAACATGTTGATTTGGTGATTTAAATTTTTTCTTTTTTTTTCTTGTTAATGAGATTTATATAGCATATTTGTTTTTTTTGTTTAAATCTAAAATTTACGTAAGTTTGAAATATACAAGATATAGTATTTGTGTAGTTATTTATATGATATATATCCATATAATGATTACAAAAGATTTAATAATTTAGAAAAAATAAAATGTTTAAAAAAATTTTGTTTCTTTTCGATTATAGTCAAAAAAAAGCAGCATTTATTTTATTTTTTTTACTCTTAATTGGAATGCTTTTAGAGGTAGCTGGTGTAGGAATTATAATTCCAATTGTAAGTTTATTATTTGATCAAGATAATAACTTGGTGGCAAAAATTTTTTTATTTTTATCTCACTTAGGTATTCATGATTATTATAATGTTGTAATATTTGTTCTATTTTTATTTATCATTTTTTTTTTAATAAGGTCTATTTTTATGACAGTTTTATCATGGATTCAAATTAGATTTATTAATGATTTAAAAGTTTCAATATCAAATAAACTTTTTAATAAGTATTTATCACAAAAATACTCTTTTTATTTAAATGGAAATTCTTCTGAATATATTAGAAATATTAATAATGAAGTTGATACTCTTAGTGGAACCATTAATTTTTTACTAATTTTGATTAGCGAACTTCTTATAACTCTTGGTATTTTAATTTTTTTATCAATATTGGAGCCAATAATAACTATTTCAGTAATATTAGTTTTTGCTTTTTTTGCAGGGGTATTTTACTATTTGATTAGAAATAGGTCATTGAACTGGGGCAAGAAAAGACAATATTTTGACGGTAAAAAGATACAATCACTCCAACAAGCTTTTGGTGGAATAAAAGAAATTAAATTACATAATAAGGAAAGTACCTTTTTTCAATTTTTTTCAGAATTTAATTTTGGAAGTAGTAACATGGGTAGGAACCAAAGTTTTATTTCTACATTTCCAAGATTTTGGTTAGAATTTTTAGTTATTGTCTGTTTTTTCTTAATAGTATATTTTTTAAAAATTTCAGGAAAAGAAATTCAATCAATGATCCCAACGTTAGCTATATTTGGTGCTGCTGCTTTTAAAGTTTATCCCTCAACAAATAAAATTCTAAATAGTGCTCAAATGATTAGATATAATGTTCCAGTTATAAATTTGATTTATAAAGAAATGAATTTACCAGACTCAGTAAAAGATAGTAATAACAATCATATTAATAAAATTATTTTTAAAAAAAAAATATCAATAAATATTAATAGTTTTCAATATTCTGGTAGTGAAAATAAAGTTTTAAAAGATGTCAAATTTGAAATATTGAAAGGTAGTGCTTTAGGAATAATTGGACATAGTGGAGCTGGAAAATCTACTTTGATAGATATTATTTTAGGTTTATTAAAAAGTGATGATGAGTTAGTCAATGTAGATGGATTAAATATTCATAAAAATATTACTTCTTGGCAAAAACAAATTGGCTATGTTCCTCAGAGTATTTATTTGATGGACGATACACTTAAAAAAAATATTGCTTTTGGTATAAAAGAAACCGAAATTAACAATGAAAAGCTTCATAATTCTTTAAAATTATCACAATTATCCAAGATTATACCTAGTCTTGAAAAAGGAGTAGAAACGTTCATTGGTGAAAATGGTGTTAGACTTTCGGGGGGGCAAAAACAAAGAATTGGCATTGCTCGTGCTTTATACTCCAATCCAGAGATTTTAGTTTTAGACGAGTCTACCTCATCACTAGATTATAAAACTGAAAGAGAAATATTAGAATCTGTAAAAAATTTAAAAGGATTAGTAACTTCAATAATTATCTCACATAGAGTTGATAATCTTAAATTTTGCGATAATGTTTTAGCATTAGAGAATGGACAAATAATTTTTATTGGTCCATTTGAAGAATTACCTGAAATATATAAAAGTAGTTAATACAAAAAAAGTATTTACATATAATGTAATAAATTTTATGAAAAATTTAATTTATAGTGAATATCTTAAAATATAGAATATATCTATTGTTATATAAATTGGAATAAATAGAATATAAAATTCTTTTTAAATAGATTATATTTTAAAATAATATTATTAAGCTTAATAGATATAAGAATTAATTAAAAAATATGAAATACAAAAAACTAAATTTACCAGAGGTAGTATTGTTTGAACCCACAATATTTAAAGATGCAAGAGGATTTAATTTAGAGGCATTTAATTTGAAAGATTTTAAAGAAGCAACAAGTTTAAATGTTAAATTTGTTCAGAGTAATTTGAGCAAATCTAGCAGAAATGTAATAAGAGGCTTGCACTACCAGTCTTATCCAAAATCACAGGGCAAACTTGTTCAGGCTATTGAAGGTGAAATTTTTGATGTTGCAGTTGATTTAAGAAAAAGTTCTAAAAGTTTTGGCAAGTGGGTTGGAGCAAAATTAAGTGAAAAAAATAAAAATTTACTCTGGATACCAGAAGGATTTGGTCATGGCTATATAGTGATGTCAAAATATGCAACTATACATTATCAATTAACAAATTTTTATGATCCAAAAAAAGAAAAAAGCATTTTATGGAATGATTCTGAAATTGGCATAAAATGGCCTCTAAAAAAAAATATCAATCCAATAGTTTCAAAAAAAGATAAAATAGGTAAAAGTTTAAAAAATGCAAAAGTTTATAAATAAAAAATACAAGAATTTTTTTAGAAATAAAACAATTTTAATCACTGGCGGCACAGGATCATTTGGTCAAAACTTTTCTTTAAGAATTTTAAAAGAAAATTTAGTTAAAAAATTAATTATTTTTTCAAGAGATGAAATGAAACAATATCAAATGAGGCTAAAACTAGAAGGATTAAACTTACATAAAAAATCAAGATTTTTTATAGGAGATATTAGAGATTTTGATAGAGTTAAGTTAGCATTGAAAGATGTTGATATTGTAATACATGCGGCAGCATTAAAAATTGTTGATGCTGCTGAATACAACCCAATTGAGTTTGTTAAAACAAATATATATGGTGCAGAAAATATTGCTAAGGCAGCAATAGAATCTAATATTGAAAAAGTAATTGCTTTATCAACTGATAAAGCGGTAAATCCAGTTAATTTATATGGAGCAACTAAACTTGCATCTGATAAATTGTTTGTAGCGGCTAATAATTTAATAGATAGAAAATCAAAGCTAAAGTTTTCAATTGTGAGATATGGAAACGTGGTAGGATCTAGAGGATCAGTCATTCCATTTTTTAAAAATATTTTTAAAAGTGGTAAAAAATATTTACCAATAACAGATAAAAATATGACAAGATTTTGGATTACTTTAGATCAAAGCGTTGAGTTTGTTATTTCATCGTTGATGGTAATGAGAGGTGGAGAGACTTTTATTCCAAAAATGCCATCTTTTAATATAATTGATATTGCTAAAGTAATTGCACCAAAGTTGCCAATTAAGATAATTGGAATTAGACCAGGTGAAAAAATTGATGAGGTTTTATGTTCTCGAGATGAAGCTCACTGCACCTATGAATTTAAAGATCACTATATAGTTATGCCAACTATAAAATTTGAAAATTTAAAACATTATGAAGGTTCATATTTAAAATCTGGAAAAATTGTAAACAAAAATTTTGAATATAATTCAAGAAATAATAAAATATTTTTAAGCATCAAAGACTTAACTAAAAAAATAAGTGAATAAAATAATATCTTATGGAAAACAGTCAATTAATAAAAACGATATAAAGGCAGTTTTAAAAGTTTTAAATAGTGACTTTCTTACCCAAGGACCAAATATTTTAAAGTTTGAAGAAAATTTAAAAAACTTTGTTGGTGCAAAACATGCAGTTTTAACTAACAGCGCGACAAGTTCACTTATTATAGCATGCAAAGCACTAGACGTTGGCAAAAAAGATATAGTTTGGACATCTGCTAATACTTTTGTTTCTTCTGCAAATTGTGCATTACACTGTGGAGCAAAGATTGATTTAATTGATATTGAGCCAAACACAGGAAATATATGTTTAGAAGATTTATCTAAAAGATTATTTGAAGCAAAAAATAAAAATAAACTTCCAAAAGTAATAATTCCAGTTCATTTTGCTGGTCAACCAACAGACCAAAAAGAAATCTGGAAATTATCAAAAAAATATGGATTTAGAATTATTGAAGATGCCTCTCATTCATTGGGGGCTTCTAGAGATAATCATAAAGTTGGTAATTGCAAGTGGTCTGATATTGTAGTTTCAAGTTTTCATCCAGTAAAAACAATCACAAGTGGTGAAGGAGGTGTTAGCTTTACCAACGATGCAAACTTATCCAAAAGAATGCAAGCATTAAGAACTCATGGCATATATAAAAATTTAAAAAATGATAAACAAAATTGGCGTTTTGATCAAAGAGAACTTGGATATAATTTTAGAATAACAGACATACAATCAGCATTAGGAATTTCGCAATTAAAAAGAATTAAATCATTTATTAACAAAAGAAAAAAAATTAGTTTATTTTATGATAAATGTTTTAGTGAAAGTTCCAAAATATATCCTTTGAAATTAAAACAAGGCAATAATAGCACTCACCATCTTTATGTTGTTAAAGTGTCTCTTAAAAAAAAAGAGACAAGAGATGAATTACTTAAATTTTTAAAAGAAAAAAGAATTATTTTAAATGTTCATTATATTCCAGTTCATTACCATACTTATTTTAAAAATCTTAAATATCTTAGAAAAAACTTAAAAAATGTGGAAAATTATTTTAGTCAAGCAATATCCTTGCCAGTGTACCCAGACCTTACATTAAAACAGCAAAAATATGTTGTGAAATGTATTAATTCATTTTTTATGGAGCAAGGGTGAAAAATATTTGTATTATTCCTGCAAGAAAAAACAGTAAAAGAATTAAAAATAAAAATATTAAAAATTTTTTAGATAAACCAATAATTTATTATGCAATAAAAGTCGCCATTCAAAGTAAACTTTTTGAAGAGGTCATTGTTTCCACAGACTCAAAAAAAATTAAAAAAATTTCTGAAAATTTTGGTGCTAAAGTTCCTTTTTTAAGACCAAAAAAATTAGCTGATGACTTTACAACAACTAAAGAAGTGCTATTTGATATCGTTAATAAATTAAAATATAATGAAGATTATAATTTATTTTGTATTTATCCAACAGCAGTATTAATAAAAAAAAAAGATTTAGTTTTGGGTTTTAAAAAATTTAAAACACTAAATGCAGATGCTTTATATGCGATCACAAAATATAATCATCCACCACAAAGAGCTTTGTGTGTAAATAAGGGCCAGTTTATTTCCCCGAATGACACTTTTTCTTTTCAAAAAAGAACACAAGATTTAAATTTCTATTAGAATTTATCAAACAAAGTATTATAACAAGAGCTAATGAATATATTAATCACAGGTGGATCTGGTTTTGTAGGAAAACAAATAATAAAAAAATTGTATCCTAATAATAAACTAACACTAATTCTAAGAAATAAACCAGACAAAAAAGACAGGAGAATTAATTATATATTTACAAAAAATATCTTTACTAAAAAAAAAGATTGGTTTTTAAATAAATTAAAAAATATTGATATGGTTATCCACTGTGCTTGGTATGTAAACCATAAAGATTATTTAACTTCTCCCAAAAACTTAGATTGCTTGAACGGTACAATCGAGATAGCAAAAGCATGTATAGAAGTAGGTGTTAAAAAATTTGTTGGTATTGGCACTTGTTTTGAATACGATGTTTCAAAAAAATATTTGTCTACACAAACACCTTTAAAGCCTGAATTGATTTATTCTATATCTAAAGCATCAACGTTTTTAATCTTGAGTAAATTATTTGAAAATGGAAAAACTCAATTTAAATGGTGCAGATTATTTTATTTATTTGGTGAAGGAGAGAAAATAACAAGGCTTTATCCTTTAGTTTTGCATAAATTAAAAAATAATCAAAAAATTGATATAGGACCCGGAAATCAAATTAGAGATTATCTTGATGTGAAAAAAGCAGCACAACAAATAATAAACTTTTCTTTTTCAGCAAAAGTAGGAGCAACAAATATATGTTCCTCAAAGCCCATAACTTTAAAAAACTTTGTATTAAATATTGCAAAAAAAAAGAATAAAGAACATTTAGTAAAGTTTGGTAGTAAAATGTTTAATAGAAAATTTGATCCAAAAGTTATAGTTGGTATAAAATGATAAAAAAAACTAAAAGAAATTGATTTATTTACTATAAAACTTAATAGTTCAGGATCGATATTAGAAACAATAGGTAGCATTTTTTATTTATTTAATAAAAGTTATTTATGATAGAAATAAAAAATAAAAAAAAATTATGATATTATGTGCCAATCCAAAATACCAATTTAAAAGTAAAAAAAAAGAAATTATTTTAGCTTTAAAGAAAACCCTTGATAGCAATAAATATGTTCTTGGTGACAATGTAGACAGATTTGAAAAAGAATTTGCAAATTATATTGGTGTAAAATTTTCTGCTGGAGTTGCAAATGGTACTGATGCATTAGAGCTTGGTTTAAAAGCCTTAAATATTGGTTGGGGACATGAGGTCATAACTGTCTCGCATACTGCGTTAGCAACTGTTTCTGCAATTTGTTCAGTAGGAGCTTCACCAGTTTTAGTTGATATCAAGGAAGATAATTACTTAATAAATGAAAATTTAGTTAAAAAGAAAATTACCTCTAAAACTAAAGCAATTATTTGTGTTCACTTATATGGTCAAACAGCTAATTTAGAAAAATTAAAAAAAATATGTAAAGAAAAAAAAATATATCTTATTGAAGATGTTTCTCAAGCTCATGGGGTTCTATATAAAAATAAAAGAGCTGGTTCTTATGGGGTTATTTCAACATTTAGTTTTTATCCAACAAAAAATTTGGGAGCTATTGGAGATGGGGGTATGGTTTGTTCCAACAATAGATCAATTATAGGTAATATAAAAAAAATTAGAGAATATGGATGGAATAAGAATCGCATATCAAATATTAGAGGAAGAAACTCTAGATTAGATGAATTACAAGCATCAATTTTAAGGGTTAAATTAAAATATTTAGATATAGACAATAACAAAAGAAAATTAATTGCAAAAAAATATTTAGAAACTTTAAACTCAAAGAAAATAAATTTACCCAATGTAATAAATTTTAATGAACATATATTTCACTTATTTGTAATTAGAGTAAAAAGAAGATCCAAATTAATAAAGTTTTTAAATGAGAAAAAAATTTATCCAGGTATTCATTATGCCAGACCAATACATTTACAGCCTGCTTATAAAAAAATTTTAAAAAAAAAAGAACATCTACCTATAACTGAATTAGTTTCTAAAGAAATTTTATCATTACCAATTTACCCCGAGCTATCAATCAAAAATGTAATAAAAATAGCTAAAACAATTAATAATTTTTTTGATTAAAATATGAAAAAAAATATTTTAGTTACTGGAGCGATGGGTCATATAGGGTCAAGCCTTATAAGAATTTTGCCAAAATATATTAATGGAAATTTTATTTTAGTTGATAATTTTTATGCACAAAGATATTGCTCATTATTTAATCTTCCTAAAAAAGTGAATTATGAATTATATGATTTTGATATAAATCAAAAAGATTTAAATAATTTTATAAAAAAAAAAATTGATATAGTGATTCATCTAGCTGCATTTACAGATGCAACAAAAAGTGTAGGTAATGAAAAAGAATATTTAAAAAATAATCTTGGTATTACAAAGAAAATTTTAGAATTTTGTAAAAAAAAAAAAGCAAAATTAATATATATATCTTCAACTAGTATTTATGGTACGCAAAATAAATTAGTAGATGAAAACTGTAAAAGTAACGAGCTTAATCCACAGAGCCCATATGCTATATCTAAATTTAAAGAAGAAAATTTAATTAATGAATATTACAAAAAATATAAAATAAAAAATACAATCTTAAGGTTTGGAACAATATTTGGAGTTTCTAAGGGAATGAGGTTTCACACTGCGGTAAATAAATTTTGTTACCAAGCATCTATGAATCAAAGAATAACTGTTTGGAAAACAGCACTCAATCAAAAAAGACCATATCTAGATTTAGTTGATGGGGTTAGATCAATTTTATTTGTTATTAAAAAAGATCTTTTTGATGGACAAATTTATAATGTATTGACCCACAATTTGACTGTGAAAGAAATAATTACAGAAATTAAAAAAAAATATAGAAAACAAAAAATAAAATTTGTTAGCAGCCCAATCATGAATCAACTTTCATATGAAGTTTCAACACAAAAATTTTTACTTGAAGGCTTCATATATAAAGGAAATATTTCAACAGGTATAAAAAAAACTTTGAAACTTTTAGAATTAAAATAACCAAATGAAAAGTCTTAAATCTAAAGGTTTAATATATTTGGCTATCATATTGTTTCCTATTCAAGTGCTTCATATACCTATCAGAACAACAACTATTGATTTTACAAGCATAATTCTTCTTTTTACTTTTATAGTGTTAATTCTAAACAGTGACTTCAAAAAAAATAGAGAACTTTTAATTTTTTTTTCTTTTTTTTCTCTTGTACAGCTTATTTTCTTTTTTTTCTCTCCAGCACCTTTTTTTAGATTTTTATCTAGTTTTACTTGGATTTCATTATTTATTTTTTTTATTTTTAATAAAGAAATTTTTTTTTTTGATTACAAGGTTGCTGAAAAATTAATAAAAATAACTTTATCAATTGCAATAATAATATCTTGGTTTCAATATTTTTTTATCATCGGTCCTGGTGAATATAACCTAGGTGTAAAATTACGTGCTCAAGGTCTATTTTTGGAGCCCTCTTACGCTGGTTTAGCATACTATTCTGCATCAGCTGCATATTTAGGATTATATTTTATTGGCAAAAAAAATTATAAAAATATTTTATATTCATTAATTTTTTTTATTACAGGTTTTCTTACTCTATCGATGCATATAGTTACTTTTTTTATAGTAATTTCTATTATTTATTTTTTACTGATTATAAAATATTTGTCATTAAAAAAAATTAAATTAAGTTTAGTAATATTAACCATAACTTTTTTTTTAATATACATATTGTTTAATTATTTTAGTTTTTCATTTCTTGATATTTTTATAAACCATTTCTATAAAAGGATTAATTTTGTGAATATTGATACCAGCTCACTTTCATTACTTGCATGGTTGCAGGGGTTTGATCAAATGTCACACTCTTTAAAATCAAATTTTATTTTAGGAATGGGCCTTGGTTCAACAGGAGAATTTTATTTTCCCTCAACTTATAAAGATATACTTGCGAATCTAAATGCATATGGTTTGACAATGAAAGATAGCTTTTCACTTTTTTTTAGACTTATTATTGAAATAGGCGTAGTTTTAACATTATGTTTCTTGCTCTATTGTGTAAACAAAACTCTACATTTTATAAATAATATAGGTAATCAAAGTTATCAAAAATATATTTTTTGTTTTATTTTTAGCATGTCATTGATAGTAGGTTCACTTATCAAAGAGCCAAATTTTGCAAGATCTACGTTAGTCTTGGGGATAATGTTATTTGCCAATGTACCAAATAAAAGCTCTTAGATGTCAATAAAAAATAATAAAATTTCGATAATTATTGCAACACTCAATTGCGAGCTAACTATTACTAAATGTATAAAGTCTTGTCTAAATCAAAAATACACCTCTTTAGAAGTAATAATTATGGATGGTGGTTCTGTAGATCAAACTTTAAAAATCTTATATTCAATCAAAGATAAAAGACTTAAGATTATTTCAAAAAAAGATAAATCTATTTATGATGCATGGAATAAAGCATTAAGAATTTGTAATGGAGAATGGATATGCTTTATTGGTGGTGATGACTATTGGTTAAATCAAAATTGTTTAAATAAATTAATGGTAAAAAAAGATAATTCAAATTTTATATCTGCAAAAGTGAAGATATATAATGATATAACTAAACATACAGAAATTTTAGGAAAAAAATGGAATAAAAATGATATATTAAAAGGTATGATTATAGCCCACCCTGGATCATTACATCACTATAGTTTATTTAAAAAAAGACTTTTCAATAAATCTTACAAAATTTCTGGTGATCACGAGTTTTTAATACACATGAAAGAAAAGATTAAAGCATCTTTTTTGGACTATGAAATTATTTGCATGAGAGATGGTGGAATAAGTCGAGCAAAACCCTATATGGCATTTATCGAAAGTTATAATGCAATAAAATTAAATGTTAAATTTGGTTATTTTTATGGATTAAAATTTTTAATTATAATTTTATTAAAATTTTTTGTAAAGAAATTGTCAATATCTTTAAAAACTTTAATTAAATATTAAATCTCTATGACTAAAATAATAGGAGTTTCTGCTCAAAATATTATCGAAGGCGGTCCTTTGACTATATTAAAATTTTTTTTAGATGATTTTAAAAAACAAATTAAAGATCATCATATAGTCTATGTTTATTTAAATAATAAAAAATTAGTTGATACAAAGAAATTTAATAAAAAACAATTTAAATTTATCTATTTGCCAAAATCGTCTGGTAATTATTTTTACAAACTTTACTATCAATTTTTTTATTTTAGTAAAGTAAGTTTAAAAATAAAATTTGATACTTGGATCTCTCTTCAAGATTTAGTACCAAATGTTAATGCTAATAAAAAAATATGCTATTTTCATACACCAATAATTTTTCACAATATGAGTTTTAAGGAAATTTTTTTTGAACCAAGTACTTACTTGAGAAAAATTTTTTTTAAGTTTTACTTCCAAAGAAAAAATATTAGTGAAAATCTAATTATTACTCAACAAAAATGGATTAAAAAATCTTTAAAGAAAAATTTTAATTTAAAAAATATTATTGTTTCAAGCCCAAAAATTTCTAAATTAAGTTTTAAAAGCTATTCATCAATAAAAAATGTTTTTATTTATCCATCGCTACCAAGATTTCAAAAAAACTACGAAGTTATATGTAAAGCATGTGAGGTTTTAGATAAAAAAAAATTAAAGTATGAGATTCTTTTTACTTTCAATAAAAATGATTGCAGATATTCAAAATATATATCAAAAATTTCATCTAAAATCCCAAATATAAAGTTTATAGGAAGGCAAAATCATGAACAAATGAAAAAACTATACAAGAGTGCAAGCTATCTCATTTTTAGTTCGAAATTAGAAACATGGGGATTGCCTATTTCGGAGGCTATTTCTTATAATATTCCACTTATAGTAAGTAATCTAGCTTATGCAAAAGAGACAGTTGGTGATTATAAAAAAGTAATTTATTTTAATCCAGATAATTATATTCAATTAAGCAACATACTGAGTAAAATAATTAGTAGAAAGATTTCTCTTAATCATGATAATCATAACAAAATTTTTAAAAATTATTTGGATATTTCGTGGAACAAAATTATTTAAAAGATCTTATAAAGAAAATTTATTATAAAAAAGAATACATTTTTTTAAAAAATAAATTTAAAGAAATTAAATATAAAAAAATTTTACTTCTTGGTTCTGGACCAAATATTTCAGTAAGTAAAGATGATTTGAAAGATCATATTTTGATATGCTGTAATGGATCTGCATACTCCTTAGCAATGATTAACAAAAACATTAATCCCTATCTAACTATTATTGATAATGAATTAATTGATAAAAATATAGCTTTTTCAAAAGATTCGAGAAGTCAGATAATAAAAAATAAAGTGCTAAAAAATTTACAATTAGGAAATTTAATTTCTGTACAGTCCAATGAATCAAAGTTAAGTGATCCTAAAATACTTGAGGCAAAATATAAATCCTATACGTACATAAGTAAAAATTTAAGAAAAATTATCGTAAATAGCGTTGTGAAAACAAATTTTTTAGAAAATGACAATGACAGCTTAATGTCAACGGGTATTTTTGCTGCGAGTCTTTGTTTTTTTTTAGGAGCTTCAGAAGTAAAATTTACAGGATTTAGTTTGTGGAATAAAAGTAAAGATTATTCCTACTCAACTGAAGATAGTTTATCAGAGGAGAAACAAATTATTAGAAACCATTCGTTGGCAGATTGTCTCTATATTGGTTTGTTAAAAACTAAAAAATATAACATTAGTACTTTAGATAATGATTTTTTACCGTTAATGTCCAATTGGGGAGGTTTATAATGATGTTGCTTGTAACAGGAGGTAGTGGTTTTATTGGATCAAATTTCATTAAAATAGCTCTTCATAAGAAAATAAAAATAATAAACATAGATAAATTAACTTATGCAACTAAAAATAATAAAGAAAATATCAAGAATGATAAAAATTATAAATTTTTTAAAATTAATATTTTAAACAAAAAAAAAATTAAAAATATCTTAAACAAATATAAGCCAAATGGAATTATTCATTTTGCAGCAGAGAGCCACGTTGATCGCTCAATCAGCAGCCCAGAAATATTTTTTCAAACAAATACTATAGGAACACTTAGGTTACTTGATGTTGTTAAGGAGTATTTAGAGGGCTTTAAAAATAATAAATTTAGATTTATTCATGTTTCAACTGACGAAGTATATGGATCATTAAATACTAATGATAAAAGTTTTTCAGAAAAAAATAAATTTTTCCCTAATAGTCCTTATGCTGCAAGCAAAGCTTCAAGCGATCATATTGTTAGATCTTATTATAAAACATTTAATGTTCCATCTATTATAACTAATTGTTCAAATAACTATGGCAAAAATCAGTTTCCTGAAAAATTGATACCTTTAATAATTTCTAATGCTTTAAAGAAAAAAATTTTACCAGTTTATGGAAATGGTCGTCAAATAAGAGATTGGCTATATGTAGATGATCACTGCAATGCAATACTTAAGATATTTAAAAAAGGTAAAATAGGTGAAACATATAATATTGGTGGAAATAACGAGATTAAAAATATCGATTTAGTTCAAAAAATTTGTATTTATTTAGATAAAAGTTTAAAAAAAAAAAAAGATGAATCCTTTTTAAATTTAATAAGATTTGTTAAAGACAGGCCAGGACATGATCAAAGATATTCAATTAATTCAAAAAAATTAACTAAAGAATTAAAGTGGAAACCAGCTTATAATTTTGATAAAGGTCTCAAATTAACAATCGATTGGTATTTAAAAAAATATAATTGAACCTATATGAAAAAAAAAAATTATAATAGAAAAGGTATAATTTTATCTGGTGGTAAAGGAACAAGACTTTATCCTTCAACGATATCAATATCTAAACAAATATTACCAGTTTATGATAAGCCAATGATTTATTATGCATTAAGTACATTGATGCTTGCTGGTATAAGGGATATTTTAATAATTCTTAACCCCAGCGACTTAAATAACTTTAAAGATTTGCTTGGAAATGGAAGTTTGTTAGGAATTAACATTGAGTATAAAATTCAAAAAAAACCAAACGGTATTGCTGAAGCAATGATCTTATCTGAGACGTTTTTAAACGGTTCTCCATCTGCATTAATCCTTGGTGATAATTTATTTTATGGAGGAAATTTAGAAGAAATTTTAAAAAATATTTCTAAAAAAAATATGGAAGGAGCTACAATTTTTGCTTATCAAGTAAATAATCCTGAACAATATGGTGTTGTTAAATTTAATAAAAAAGGAGATCCAACAAAAATTCATGAAAAACCAAAAAAATTTGTATCAAATTACGCAATAACAGGACTTTATTTTTATGACAATAATGCCTCAAGATATGCAAAAAGCTTGAAACCATCTAATAGAGGAGAACTAGAGATTACAGATTTAAATAATATTTATTTAAAAAAAGGAAAACTATCAGTAGAAAAATTTGGAAGAGGGTATGCATGGTTAGATACAGGTAATCACGACAGCTTATTAGATGCTAGCACATTTATATATAATTTAGAAAAAAGACAAGGTTTAAAGATATCTTGTTTAGAGGAAATATCTTTTAACAAAAAATGGATAAGTAAAAAGACACTTAAAAAATCTATAAATAAATTGTCATCAAGTTCTTACGGAAAGTATCTTAAAAAAATTTATCTTGGTGCGTAATATTTATCCTAAAATTGCTGTTTTGTTGCCAGTATTTAAAGGTGTAAAATATTTAAGAAAACAAATAGAAAGCATAATTAAACAAAAAAAAGTAGATTTAAAAATATATTTAAGTATTGATCCTTGTGCAGATGGCAGCATTGAATATGTAAATAATCTAGAAAAAAAATATAATAACATAAAAGTTTTAAGACATTCAAAAATATTTAGAACTCCAACAAAACATTTTTTTTTTTTAATTAATCAAATCGATGAAAATGATTATGATTATATCAGCTTATCAGATCAAGATGATATTTGGTTTGATGATAAAATTTATAAATCAATTCATGCCTTAAAAGAAAAAAAAGCTGATTGCTATTCTGGATCAGTAATAGCTTTTAATGGGGAAAAAAAAAAAATTATAATTAAATCTAAAAATCAAACCAAATATGATTATTTTTTTGAGGCTGCAGGACCTGGATCAACCTATGTAATGAGTCAAAATTTTTTAAAAAATTTTAAAAAATTTATTTTTCAAAAGAAAAAAGCTTTTTTATTTAAAAATTATGATTGGTTAATTTACGCGTTTGCAAGAGAAAATGATTATAAATGGTTAATTGATGAAAGACCATCTTTGTACTACAGACAACATTCTGGTAATTTTATTGGTGCACGGTGGACTTTTAACTCAATTTATTTTCGATTTAAGGAAGTTACAAGTGGGAGAGCCTTTAAAGAGGTAAATAATTTGACAAATTTACTACTAACTTCAAAAAACAAACTTCAGAAATTAACACAATTTGAAAATAATTTCTTTCTTTTAAGAAATTCATTTATTTTTAGAAGAAGAATATTAGATAAAATTTTGCTATTTTTTTATTTCCTAACAACTTTGTTGTTTGGTGAGTTCCAAAAAAACACATTTAGGTTAAGTTTGGGTAAGACTTTTAGTAGTATTTTAATTCTTGCTTTTTTAACCCTAGGTAAGGATATGATTTATATTTATGCTGAAAAGTTAAAAGCATTTAATATATTTCAGCATTTTACTATATTTTTATTATTTGGAATGATCTTAATTTTTATATCTTTAAGATATTTGATATTAATTAATTCAATTTCAAATATTAAAATAAACTTTTTTTATTGGTATAAAGTTTTTATAGAAGGTCAGATTCTCTCACTATTTCTTCCCTATACATCAACTTTCTATAGATATTATTATTTAAATAAAATTGTTTCATTTAAGTTTGAAAATTTATTTAAAATAACAGTTTTTATTTTTATTCAAGAACAAATTATTTTATTCATTTTAATCTTATTTAATTTGTTATTAACTAATTCAAATTTATTAATACTAAATCTCTCTTTGATATTTTTTACCTCAACTTGTTATTATATATTTATTAAAAATTACAACTTACTTTCTAGTTACTTTATTAATTTTTTTAAAAGATTTAATTTTACTAAAAATTATAATTTTTATTTAGGAAGTATTTCCCTAAGTGATATGAGAAAAGTATTTTTAGTTAGTTTATTTAAAATTTTTACCAGTGGAATCATTTTTTATTTTATTGCAGAAGCTTTAAATATAAAATTAAGTGTTAATCAGTTATTATTAGTAATGTTTTTAAATGAAATATTGCAGAATTTAAAAATTACCCCTCAAAATATTGGAATTTCTGAATTATTTTTTGGATTATTATTTCAGGGTGTATTTTCTCTTGGTATTGTGAATGGTGTTTTATATAAAATTCACCATAGAATATTAGAAATACTTTTTTATATTATTATGAGTTTCACACTTAAAATTGTTGCTGTATTTTTTAAAAGGTATAAATTTCAAATTTCAAATTATGAATAAAATATTAATCACCGGAGCAGCTGGATTTATTGGTAGGAAACTATCAGACCATTTTATGAATTTAAAAATTCCAACTTTAGATGTAGACGATCTAAGTGTTGAACCTGTAGTTAAACCTAAAAAAAAACTTCATAAAATTAAAGTTCAAGATATCACTCATGACTTTTTAAAAAGAAATAAAATTAACAAGATAATACACTTGGCAGCCAAGAAGAGTGTTGATCAATCATTTACTAATTTGTCAAATTCGATCGAAAACTATGAAATGACAATAAAACTTTTGAATGAAGCAAACAAAACAAATATAAAAAGAATTTTTTTAGCATCAACATGTGAAATTTTTGGATATCAAAAGAAAAAACTTTCAGAAAATGACAATTATATGCCACATTCGCCTTATGCTGTAACTAAAGTTGCAAATGAATACCTTGCAAATATATACATGATGCAAAAAAAAAATCTTAAAATTACTTCATTAATTTTTTTTAATACATTTGGACCAACTGAGGGAAGAGATGCTGTTATCCCAAAGTTTATTAATAAACTGAATCAAGGAAATAAAATTTTTGTTGAGGGAGATGGAAATCAAGGGAGAGATTTTACATATATAGATGATACTATAAGAGCTTTAGAAAAAATACTTTTAAGTAATAAATACTTTAGATCTATAAACATAGGAAGCGGTAAAGTTATATCTATAAAAGATTTAATTAAAATTCTAAAGAAATATTATCCAAATTTAAAAATTGGAAAATTGCCAGAAAGAATTAATGAAATTAAAAATTTTAAAGCAAATACAGATATTTTATTAAAAAAATTAAAACTGAAATTTAATTATAGTTTTGAAAATGGTATAGAAGAAACAATAAAATATTTTAAATGATAAGTGCAAATAATATAATTATCTTAGTATTTGCCAACATCACAATCAGCTTTATTTCATTGTATTATTTAAAAGATATATTTTTAAATAAGAAACTAATTAATTTAAGAATAAATAATAGACATGGTGAGAGGTGGGGCGACTCAAAGAAATCTCATTTTGGTGGAATTGCAATTTCTGGTAATATTATTTTTACTAATATCTATCTTTTTTTTTTCTTAAATCAATTTTATATTTTGAATTTAAATAAAATATTTTATTTTTCTATAATTGTTTTGATTTCAGGGATATTTGGATATTTTGATGAAAAATTTAATTTGAGAGCTATGAATAAGCTATGTTTACAAATCTTAATAGCAATATTTTTAATACTAAATAATAAAATAATTAACTTTTCCTCAATTACAGCGTTCAATGTGATTTTTTCAATTATCATTTTTGTTTACTTTTTTAACGTTATAAACATGTTTGACAATATTGATTTAGGTTTGACTTCAGTATCACTTAGTTCAGTTATTTTTATGATGATTTACTTCAAAACATTACCTGAAATAACACCATATCTAATAATTACATTTTCATTTTTAATAATTTTTGCTTATTTTAATAAATTTCCATCAAAGATCTTTATGGGTGATATTGGGTCATTTCAATTATCAGTAATATTTATAGGATTGATTATAGAATGCTATTGGAATAATTTTGAGTTTACTGGTTATATTCACTCTATTTATTATTTGTTATTAAGTTTTATGATTTTTTCAGTACCTATTTATGATTTTTTTTTAGTTACTTCACGTAGAGTTTATCTTAAAAAAAATATTTTTATTGGTGATACTAATCATTTTTCCCATATGTTAAATTCAAAATTAAAAAATCCTAATTATGTTGCGATTACAATTTTTATTATTACTTTTATATTTGGTTTTTCATCTATTTTTATTGACAAATATTCAGAAGGAAGTTTAAAAGTAAATTTAATACAATTAATTATTATATTATTAATAAAATTCTTAATAATGACATTGCTTTACTATAAAATGATAAAAAAATGATAAAAAAAATACACCAAATGACCATAGTAGAATTTCTGATATTAAAAATTAAAAAGAAAAAAGAATTATTTTCCATTATTATATTTTTAAGTTTGATTACATCAATTATTATATTTTTCTTTCAACCGAGAACGCTTATAATTATAAAATCTCTGCAACCTCTGAGCAAACTTTCTGATACTAATGTTATATTTAAAAAAACAAATCAAGATCCAAAAACTGTTCTTGAAGAATATATGTTTATTTTAAGAACAGGAATTTTAAAAAGTAATTTTTATAATATTTTAAGAAGTAATAAAAAACTAACAGAAGATGAAATAATTAAATCATACGATAATTTTTCAACATTTAGAACAGTATTGAACTTTGATAATAAGCGTTTAAAGTTTGCCGCCCCATTATACCGATTTACTTTTAAGAAAAAATTAAATTTTGCTGAAGCATCAGTGTTCATATTTAATAAAGAAAAAAAAATAAAAGAATTAACAGGCGAAAGTAATGAATATTTAATAGAAAATTTATCAATTCTAACTGAGTTGGTTAAGCATCGTATACTAACATTTTTTACTTATAGTATTAATTTAAGTGAAACAGATCATTTAAACAGAAAATTTAATGTTTTTGAGTTAAAAGGTTTAGATGAAGCCGATTCATTTTTAATAACTAAATCTAAATTTAATTTAACAGAGGAAGCCTTAAGAAATTTTATAGAAGATTATGGCAAACACTCAGGTGCTTTTGTTGAGGGTATTGATGATTACCGATATGAAATCGAAGAATACAAATTTTATGAAATTATTTTTGTTATAGTTTTCATTTTTTCGCTGATTTTTTACTTATTTCATTTATTTAATTTAAAAATAGAAATTTCAAAAAAATTAAGATAATTTTTTTGAACAACTCCATAAAAAAATTCCAATTGGGAAATAATAAATTATACTCAACCAATTATTAAAAAAATTGCCAGTAGGGATAAAAGGCCATAATGTTATTAAAATTGATGATAATAAACAAATTTGAAAATCACTAAAATATATTCTTTTGTTAAAAGATCTAATTAGATGTTTTGTAGAAAAATATATAAATGAAAAAAAAATAAATATTAAAAAAACAAATCCAAATAGTCCTAATTCTGTTAAAAATTGAAGGTAAGTATTATGTGGATGAGTTGAGCAAGAAAATTTTGAAACTTTATACATTTCATCTTTACAGAATTTTCTGAAATTTTTCACACCAACCCCAAAAAGTTTATTATCTAAAAAAATATTAAATGCAGAATGGTATATAGACTGATGAACTGGAGAAAAGATGTAGAGTTTTTGTTTTTTACTACTTTCATCGCAGGAATTAGAATATTTGCAAACTCCAGTTTGTTGAACGGTTAGATCAAAAATACGAGATTTAGCATTTGGATTTGTGTTTATTAGAATAAATATTACAAATAAAGAGCAAGTTAATGTAATAATTCTTAAGACTTTATGTTTTTTTATTAAAATAATAATAAAGATAGCAGATAAATTTAGATAAAATAAAGATGATCTCTCACCACTTAAAAATACCAAGGTTTCAGCTAAAATAAAAATTATACTTATAAAAAATAATTCTTTTTTTTTATTATGAAAAAATATTGCAATTCCAAAAAATATTGGAAATAATCTACTGATATAGCTTCCTAAAATTAATTCATCACCAAAGAAGCTGCTAACTCTTGGACCTGGGGCGAGAGTGTATCCAATAATATTTTTACCAAAGAAATATTGAATATATCCATCAATAATCAAAATTGAAAAAGCAGCTAAAAATGATATTAATAGTTTGTTTAAAATTTTATTATTTTTTTCTAAAAAAAACCAAGTGCCTAAAGCAAATAGCATAAATCTAATATAAGTTATTGATATTCTTAAAGAGTCAAAATTTTGATTAATAAATAAATTTAAAAGATTTATATAAATATAAAAAACTATAAAAAAATAAAAAAAATAATTTTTAAAATATTTATAATTTTTTTCTTTTAGACTTAAATAAAGAAATGTAATTCCAATAAAAACAACGGATAAATCAGATAAAAAAGGTCCAGAGATAAGAGTAAATGGCAATAATATTATGAGATAAGAGTTAAAGTTAATCAAGTTTAATTTTTTAGAAGATGACATATTAATTAATTATTATAAGAAAATATTTATTATTTAAACTATATGTTTTAATAGAATAAACATCATATATACGAATATTGAAATAACAACAGATGAAAAAATAACAGAAAAATTAATTTTAAGTCATTATTAATTAAAAAATTAAACATATTAATGTTTGTAATCAATATCTTTATTTTTGATCTGCACTAAATAGTCAGTATATTAACAAAAAAAAGGTTGGCCTCTTTACAATGAAACAGCTAAAAGACTCTATAAATTTTAAATAATATTATGAAAAACAATGTTTGTCGTGTTTCAGGTCAGAAATTAATAACAATAAATAATTTTGGAAAACAACCATTAGGTAATGGTTTTCTTTTAGAAAAAAATTTTGAAGATGAATTTTTTTTTGAAATGAAGACTGGTTTTTGTAATGAAAGTAAAATGTTTCAACTTTTAGATCAACCTGAACCAAAAAAAATGTTTCATGAAAACTATGCTTTCTACTCATCAACATCTAATAAAATGAAAGATCACTTTAGAAAGTGGTCTGAGGAAATATTGTTAAATAAAGATTTTAATAAAGATAGTTTTATAATTGAATTAGGATCAAATGATGGAATATTTCTAAACAATTTTAGTGAAAAAAAAATAAAACATTTAGGTATTGAGCCATCAAAAAATGTTGCTAATGTAGCAATCAATAATGGAAATAATATAATCACAGAATTTTTTTCTAGTGATTTAGCAGAAAATATTGTTAAAAAATATGGTAAGGCAGATTATTTTTTTTCTGCTAATGTAATGTGTCATATTCCAAACATTCTTGATATTGCTAAAGGAATAGAAAAATGTCTTAGTACTAAAGGAATTTTAAGTTTTGAAGATCCATACCTTGGGGATGTGATAAAAAAAATAACATATGATCAAATTTATGATGAACATGTATTTCTTTTTTCAGCTCATTCTGTAGAAAATTTATTTAATAAGATTGGTATGGAATTAATAAAACTTGAACCACAAACTACACATGGTGGTTCAATGAGATATACCTTGGGAAAAAAAAATGAACATAAAAAAGATGAGAGTGTATTTTTTTATCTTAATGAAGAAAAAAATAATGGAATAAACAATTTAGATAGAATGTTGCAATTTAATAAAGATGTAGAGAAATCAAAATACCAACTCAATAAGATGTTAACTAGCTTGAAATCAAAAAATAAAAAAATTGCTGGTTATGCTGCAACCTCAAAAAGTACTACAATTTTAAATTTTTGTGATATTGGTCCTGAAATTATCGATTTTATATGCGACACCACTCCAATAAAAATAAATAAATTTTCACCAGGAAAACATATCCCCATTAAAGATATGAATGAATTTAAAAAATATAAACCAGAATATACCTTACTTTTTGCATGGAATCATGCAGAGGAAATTTTTGAAAAAGAAAAAGAATATTCAACAAAACATGGAAACTGGATTTTATATGCTCCAGAGGCAAAGATTTTGTAGAATTACATAATACTATACAATAAATGTATATGTAAATATTTTATATTACATTGATTAGATCTAAAAAGTAAAAAAATAAAATAAACTATACAAGCTCAATTATAATAATTTGTTAAAAAAAATGACAAAAATTAAAAGTAAAAAATTTGTTATAATAATACCTGCAAGATATTCATCTTCCAGGTTGCCTGGAAAACCCTTAAAATTAATTAATAATAAACCATTGATATATGTTACTTGGAAAAATATTACTAAAACAGTAGATAAAAATATTGTTTATATTGCAACTGATAGTGAAAAAATTAAAAATATTTGCAATGATTATGGAATGAAAACCTTAATGACATCCCATTTATGTAAAACTGGTTCAGATCGAGTATCAGAAGCCTCCAATTTATTTAAAGGTAAATTAATAATTAATTTACAAGGAGATGAACCTTTTTTAAAAAAAAAAACAGTAAAAAGTTTTATTAATTTTGCATTAAAAAACAAAAACTATGTAACAAATTGTTTTACAAAAATTAAAAAAAAATCAGAGTTTCTTAGTGTCAATATCCCCAAGGTATTGGTGAATAAGAAAAATTTTCTTTTATATATGAGTAGAAGTCCGGTTCCAGGATCAAAAAATTTTTCTTTTAATAAATCTTATAAACAAGTGTGTATTTATGCTTTTCCAAGTGTGATTTTAAAAAAATACTTTGGTGTATATAAAAATAAATCATCATTAGAAGGAACTGAAGATATTGAAATATTAAGATTTATTGAAAATGGAATTGATGTTAAAATGTTTGAGGTGGAAGATAATTTACTCTCTGTAGATACAAATGATGACTTAAAAAAAGCAAATAGAATTTCGAAGAGATCAGTTTAATTTTTATGCCGTATAAAATTAGAATTAATTAAAAATTTGTATTTCAACTAACTTGTTAAATCAATAAAAAACTAATATAAAATTTTGGATAATAGTATGAAAAAAATTGCTTTAATATTTGGTGTAAACGGTCAAGATGGCTCTTACTTATCAAGATTATTATTGAAAAAAAAGTATAAAGTTTTTGGTGTAATTAGACGTAGTTCAAGTTTTAATACTTCTAGAATTGATGATATTTATAAAGGCCCTCATGAACGAACATCGTTCAAATTAATTTATGGAGATTTGACAGATAGCTTATCAGTCTTAAAAATTTTAAAAAACACCAAGCCACATGAGGTATATAATCTAGCTGCCCAGTCCCATGTTAAAGTATCATTTGATGTTCCGGAGTATACTGCAAATGTAGATGCCATAGGAACATTAAGAATATTAGATGCAATAAAAACACTCAATCTTAAAAAAACAAAATTTTATCAAGCAGGGACATCGGAGATGTTTGGAGCTAGCCCACCACCCCAAAATGAACTCACAAATTTTAAACCTCAAAGCCCATATGCTGTTGCAAAACTTTATTCTCATTGGATAACAGTTTGCTATAGGGACGCTTATAATTTATTTGCTTGTAATGGGATACTTTTTAATCATGAAAGTCCAGTAAGAGGAGGTACTTTTGTAACAAAAAAAATAATTAGTGGTTTATGTAAAATAAAAAAAGGAAAACAAAACACATTATATCTTGGAAATTTGTATGCTAAAAGAGATTGGGGACATGCAAAAGATTATGTTGAGGCAATGTGGAAAATGTTGCAAAAACGAAATGCATCTGATTATGTAATAGCCACTGGTAAAAGCTATTCTGTCAAAAATTTTATAAATCTTGTATCCAAAGAACTGCAAATGAAAATTAAATGGAAAGGTGAAGGCTTAAAAGAAATTGGAATTTATAAAAATAAAACAATTATCAAAATTGATAAAAGGTATTTTAGACCATTAGAAGTTGAACATTTAAGAGGGAATTATCAGAAAGCAAAAAATATCTTAAATTGGAATCCAAAAAATAGCATAGTAGATTTAATAAAAGACATGATTGTTTCTGAATTAAATGAAGTTAAATAATTCTAAAATTTTTTTAGCTGGACATACAGGTCTTGTAGGGTCTGCAGTTTTGGAGAGCTTTAAAAAGAATAAATTTTCAAATATAATAACAATCTCTAAAAAAAAGTTAGATTTAACAAATTCGTCAAGTGTAATTAATTTTTTAAAAAAAAAAAAACCTTCCCATGTGGTTATGTGTGCAGCAAAAGTTGGTGGCATTAAGGAAAATTCACAAAAACCTGCTGAATTTTATTATCAAAATTCAATGATACAAAATAATATTATTCATGGCTCTTATTTGTCAGGAGTAAAAAAACTTATTTTTTTAGGATCAAGCTGTATTTATCCAAAATTTTCAAAACAACCCATCGATGAAAGCGAACTAATGAATGGTAAATTAGAAGTTACCAACCAAGCTTATGCAATTTCCAAGATATCAGGTGTTGAAATGTGCAGAAGTTATAATATTCAGTATGGAACTAATTATAAATGTTTGATGCCTACAAATTTGTATGGGCCTAATGATAATTATGATTTAGATAAATCACATTTTTTTGCTGCTGCAATTAGAAAGATTTATGAGGCTAAAATTAACAATAAAAAATCAGTACAATTCTGGGGAACGGGAAATTCAATGAGAGAAGCAATGTTTGTAAATGATTTGGCTGAGGCAATTTTATTTTTTTTAGATAAAAATACTGATGATTATCTGATAAATGTTGGAACTGGCTATGAACAAAAAATAAAAGATTATATTAAGATCATAGCTAAAATAATTGATTTTAAAGGAAAAATTTTATTTGACCAAAATAAGTCATTAGATGGCACACCAAGAAAAGTTGTAAATATATCCTTGGCAAAAAAATATGGATGGAAAGCTATGTATAATTTTGAGACAGGCATAAAAATTACATTAAAAGATTTTATAAAAAACTATAAATTTTACGTAAAATAAAGAAAATTTTAACAAAAATAGTTTTACATTTTGTTATTTTACTGTATAAAAACCTGCCTGGTGATTATTGCGAAGGGGCAATACCCGATCCCATTCCGAACTCGGAAGTCAAGCCCTTCAGCGCCAATGGTACTTTGTCTTAAGACACGGAAGAGTAGGACATTGCCAGGCTATAAAAAATATTATGAAAATTAAAAGCTCACTTAAATCATTAAAAAAAAGAGACCTTAACTCTAAGTTAGTTAGAAGAAGAGGTAGAGTTTACATAATTAACAAAACAAACCCAAAATTTAAAGCAAGACAGAAGTAGTTTTATGGAAAATCAAGACCATAAAAGTACCTGGAATAATTTCACAAAATTTGTGCTGTGGGGAACAGTCGCTGTTATAGGTGTTTTAGTTTTAATGGCAATATTCTTACTATAGAGTTCACTCTATGAGAATCGTTTCAATTTTAGAAAATCAAAATATTGAGAAAAGAATTGCAATTACTCCTGATATTGCAAAAAAGTACATAGCCTTAGGTTTTGAGATTTCTATAGCTGAAAAATATGGTGAACACTTAGGTTTTAAAGATAGTGACTATAAAGAATTAGGAGTTAAGATTTCCAATAATGAAAGTGAAATTATAGCAAATGCAGATGTTATTATTCAGTTAGGGTTATTATCTGATGAAAATCTTTCTAATTTAAAAGAAAGCCAAACACTTATTGGAGTATTTAATCCATATACAAATAAAGAAAAAATAGAAAATTTATCTAAAAAAAATATTAATATTTTTTCTTTAGAAATGTTACCTCGAATAACTAGAGCTCAATCAATGGATATTCTATCCTCACAAGCTAACCTCGCTGGTTACAAAGCAGTAATAGAGTCATTTGCAAATTTTGAAAAAGCAATACCAATGATGATGACTGCAGCTGGTACCATCCCAGCAGCAAAAGTGTTGGTGGTTGGTGCAGGTGTGGCAGGTCTTCAAGCAATTGCAACAGCAAAAAGAATGGGTGCTATTGTATTTGCAACAGATGTTAGAATGGCATCAAAAGAACAAGTTGAAAGTTTAGGGGGAAAATTTTTAACTGTTGAAGGATCTGAAAATTTAGAGACAGAAGGGGGCTATGCAAAAGAAGCTTCTGAAGAATTTAAAAAAAAACAAGAGGATCTTTTAGCTGAAACTTTAAAAAAAATTGA